>Ga0209550_10000370_pt1 | contig 40890 bp, 65 predicted proteins | sample LauGreSuBDMM15SN_2_FD_187567 | JGI IMG/M metagenome (GOLD analysis project Ga0209550, IMG submission 187567) | Freshwater lake microbial communities from Lake Michigan, USA - Su13.BD.MM15.SN (SPAdes) (version 5) | ecosystem: Environmental > Aquatic > Freshwater > Lake | place: Lake Michigan...
AGGTGTTATTGAGAATACTGATTTGTATGATGACTTAGATGAGGACGATATCGACATTAGTTTTTCAAACGAGTTGGAGTCACAGTTCAAGTCCAAGGTGCAAGCTTGGATGGGCACTCCGGCAGTGAAAACAACTTTGGATACCATCTTAGATAAGATTAATGTCTTAGGAATGGACTCCCTTACCAAACATGAATTAACTCTACTTCAAAACTACAGCAGCAACTAATATGAAAGAAAAATCCTCAATTCCAATCAATCAAGAAGAGATTAGTCATTATCTGAAAGACATCAGAAAGATTAGGGTCATGACTCCTGAGAGGGAGCGTGAACTTGCCGAACGAATGCTTTCAGGTGTTCTTACTGAAGAAGAGACTAAGGAAATTCAAAAAGAGTTGTTGGAAGGCAATTTGCGTTTTGTTATCACCGTATCAAAACAATATCAAAATCAAGGTTTGGATTTGTGTGACTTGATTGCTGAAGGTAATCTTGGATTGATGAAAGCGATTGAACACTTTGATTGGACTAAAAGATTAAGATTCATTTCTTATGCGGTATGGTGGGTTAGACAATCCATCCTGCAATCTCTGAATGAGAATGCCAGAACCATTCGTCTTCCAGTCAATGTTGTTCAAGAACTTCATAAGGCTAAGAAGGAACTTGAAAAGGCTGGTGTTGAATTACCTGAAAAGATGTTGAATCTACCTTATACCATTAACTTGCACAACCCACTTAATGAAGAAGGCGATACATTATTGGATATTTTGGTAAACCCTAATGCTGATTTGGCTGACAAAAATTTATCCACCGAAGACACTTTGAAAGAAAAACTTTTGAGTATGTTGGATGTGTTGGATGAGAGAGAAAAGGTTATTATTGAAGACTATTTTGGTTTATCAGGATCGACGAGAACCCTCGAGGACATTGGAGGTGACTTCGATTTAACCAAAGAAAGGGTGAGACAAATCAAAGAAAAGGCTTTGAGAAAATTAAGGAATGAGACGGGTATTTTGTTCGATTATTTGTAATTTAGAATAAAGATTGTATTTATTTAATACACCTTTTATATATTAAGGATAAATTAAAATAAAATTTATATGAAAAAATTTATAGAAAACAACTTCGTGATAATCGTATTGGTAATTACATTACTTACGTTATTTAAGTCCTGTGGTGATTCAAGAGAATTAACCAAAGTGAGACAAGAGATTACCGTAATCAAAGACTCGACCTATACCAAACAAGAATTAAACATTGAACTACAAATTTCAGGTTTGGAGGCGGAAAAAAGAATGATTCAGGCAACTGACAGAAAGTTATTCGATGTTAGAAGACAAACAGAAATTGAAGACGAGATAAAAAAACTTAAATCACAAAGAAAATGAATTGGGTACAAAGAAATTTCAAAACAATAATTTATATTTCTTTCCTTGTTCCAATTTTAACTGTTGCGTTTGTTTCCATATCCCACGTTACTTCTTGGTATGGATTGTCAAATCCTGTTACTTGGTCAGTATATTTGTCTGTTGGGATTGAAATTGCGGCATTGTCGGCACTTGCGGCAATATCTGCTCAGATGGGATCTAAGGTATATTTCCCATTTGGTATTGTAACACTAATACAATTCATTGGAAATATTTTCTTTGCTTATCAGTATATTGATATTAATTCACAGGCATTTAAGGATTGGGTTGATTTGGTTGACCCATTGGTTTCATACTTGGGAGTTGAATCAGGTGATTATGTTGGTCATAAAAGATTTTTATCTTTGTTTTCTGGTGGAATGTTACCAATAATTTCTCTTTCATTCTTACACATGTTAGTAAAATTTGAAGAAGAGGAAAAGAAAAAAGTTCCAACAGAACAACCTCAAGTTCTTAATATTGATGAGTTGAGTATTCAAGCCGGTAAAATTGAGGCTGAGTTAGACAATAAAAAATATACACCAACCAAAGAAGAATTGGATAAGTTGGAAGATGAATTGAGAAAACTGAACGAACAAAAATTCGGTTCACTACAAACTGAGTCAGTTGCACCTCAAAATTCAAGAGAAATGATGTTAACTACTAATAGTGACATCATCGAGTCTATCCCATCAGACGACAAAATTTCAGATTGGGACGTTACCTTAATGGATGGATTGGAAGATGAATCCGATTTTTTTGAAGATGAGTCACCATTATATGAATCCGAAAAGAAAACGCTCAGTTATTTGAGAAGTCATGGTTAATATTGAAAAATACGGAAATTTCAAACCGTCAGGAAAATACAAACAAAAGACACAAATAATTTTATGTCATACTTCAAGGGAAGTCGAGGAATACTTGGCTTCCCTTATGTTTAGGTATAACTCCAAGTATGATAAAATACCCAACTATGTTGTAACTCGAGACGGAAGGGTATTACAATTATTGTCCAATGAAGGGTACGGTAATTTCTTTGATGATGTAATAACAAACAAACTTTCGATAGTTGTGACTTTGGAGAATTTGGGATGGTTAGAAAAGAAACCATTAACCAACCATTATATTAACTGGAAAGGGAGTATTTATAATGAACAGGTGTACGAAAAAAAATGGAGAGACTATTATTTTTGGCAACCTTATACGTCTGAACAAATTCAAAAGACGGCTGAGTTGTGTAAACATTTAATAGATACTCTCCAAATTGAAAAAACGTGTATAGGTCATAACACGAAAGTGGATGGTATAGAAAACTTCGAGGGTATTTGTTCGAGAAGTAACTATAACTCCACGTTCACAGACTTAAACCCATCATTCAATTTCGAAACCTTTATTAAATTTTTAGAAAATGAGCAATTTGCATAACGAAAGGTACGACGAGATTAAATCTCTATTGAAGAAGTCCAAATTACTCTTTGAGCAAGACGGACAAATAAACGTTGCTAAAGATGTTGAGAGTAGAATGGCTCAAGATGTTGAGTATGATACTGCAGAGACTGAGGTTGAAGCTGGTGAAGAGCCAACTCCAAAGGACAAATCACAGAAATACAGAATTTCTGGCGGTATTTTGAAACTTCACGGTAAGGACAGAAGTGATTTGGATATTACCACTGACGAGAAAATTGCATTCCAAGAAACTATGGATGAATTCGTTGAAGAGGTTTCAGACTTAGTTGATTTCAACACATTGAATGTATATAAGAATAGTGTTGAGTGGTCGGGAAAACTTATTGATGAGGACATTGATTTTATCCTAACAATTGGAGAGAATAGTGGAATATACATCAATGGAGAAATGATAAAAGTTGATGAGGAGTTCTTAACTTTAATAAATAAACTTCAACAATTCTACCAAAAATTTAAGTCCAAGTGGGGTAAAGTTTTGGCGAATAGAAAGAAGACAGCGGAATCACCAGTTTAAGATGAGAGAGAAAATAATCAATAACAGGCAAAACATATTACTAGTGATAGTAATAGTGTTAGTGTTATGGAATATTTTGAATACAAATAGGATTAAAACTGACGTGAAATCCTATAAAGAAAAAATTGAGAATATTCAAGTCGAAGTGGATTCTGTACAATTGATTAACAAAGAGATGGATAAAAAAGTTTTGGTAATAAAAGAGTCTGTAAACTCTATTACCAAAGAGATTTATGAAATCGATAATAATATAGAAACGGTAAAAGAACAAACTAATGAAAAAGTTATTAGTGTTGGGTTTATTGGTAATGTTGAGCTTGAAAGGCTTTTCGCAGAACGTTATCCCAACTAAAGAAATTGATTCTACAAAGGTAGTATTAAGTGTTAAAACTGCGAGATTAGTTTACCAAGACTTATTGAAGTATGATGGACTCAAAGAAGAAATGGGTTTGATAAAATTCAAACTTGAAAAAGTTGAGGAAAGAGAAATTCAGAAAGACAACATTATTACAATTCTCACGAAAAAAGATGAGAACAATCAATTTATTATATCAAAGAAAGACGAACAACTTCAAATATCCAAACAATTAACGGATGCTTTACATAAAGAATTAAAAGGTCAACGGACCAAAACTTTCTTGTGGAGATCCGGCGCGTTTATAGGATTGGGATTAACTACATCATTACTAATTATCTACTAATGGCACTTACAAGTTCAGATACAAGAGAAATAGAAACTTTAATTCGGAAAGAAATAAAGTCTTTTATGAATAACAACACGGTAAAACAATTCGAAGACCAATTTATGGATAAAATTCAGAAAGAAATCAAGAGAGGGAAACTTGAGGGAGAAGTTAAAGAAATTACTTTGAGAATGTTCCGTGAATTTTATCAATTTATGTGGACCAATAGAGGTTATTGGGAGCCAAGACTTAAAAACGCTTAATTATGAAAACTTCGTCAGCAGATTTATTTAAAAATAGTTTAGATAAGGCTTTTTCAACTATTACCCTGAACACGTCTACAATGGGAGACCATATGAAATACAAGGGAGGATTTAAAGAAGAAAAACTTGAAGATAGTCCCAATCAAAATGATAAAGAAATGGTTGATGGGATAATTGAAATTATCAAGCAAATCAAAGATACGTCTAATAGAAAAGAAGTTACTCAGAACATGGTTAAAAAATTGAAGAGAGAAAAAGTTGATTTCGACCACGTAGAGTTTTTGAAAAGATGCTCATTTAAACAAATTAAAAAATCGGAGCCCAAAGAAGCAACTGGGTCAGGTTCTTCAGGAGCTTATTCAGGGCCTGTGTTCGGAGGAGACGACGCTTTTTGGGAAAGAAGTAGAAGTGAGACACCAAAACTGGGAGAGAGTGAAGTCGAAAAGGTTGAAGCAAAAGAGGCAACAACAACAGGTTCATCAGGAGGATATGAATCACCTGCAATGTGGGCTAAATCAACTAAGAAGAAAGATTGGGGGCCAAGTCGAAAGACACAATATAAAGGAGGGTCATTTGTAAAGATTAAGAAAAAATGTACAACATTCCCATATTGTAATCAGGGTGATATCACAAACTTAAAACTAAGTAAAAATGAATCAGTTAAAGAAGCGATAAAGAGAGTGGCAAGTAAATTGAATATTGATGAGTCTGTGATTATAACTATTTTGGAACATGAATACCAAAATAAGAATAAAAGTAACAAATAAAGATATTTATTATAAAAAATAAAAACAATGAGTAATTTCAAAATCAACATAGACAAATTAGTTTCCAAAATATTGAATGAGGAAATTGAAAATAAAGTTAAACAAATTTCTGAACAATTAGAAGAAGGAGAGTGGACTGAAATTGAAGTTGACGAACAACAACTTAAAGGTGGTCAAAAAAAGATTGATGTTGCCGAACCAAAAGGTAAAATCACAGCGGCTGACTTCAAAAAACTTAGAGATAAGAAAACAAATAAAAAAGAAGTTGATGAGTTTTACTTCGATGTTGATGGGGATGATTCTGAAGATGAAGAAATGGAAATGGGTAGAGATAACTTTCATGTAACTCGTAAACCAAAAATGATGGGTTCATTTGATGATGACCACGGATTTTATGACGAAGACGAAAGACAATATACTGGAGACTTTGACTTTGACTACGATGAAGAAGAGTTTGACGATTTCGATTCATTTGATTCTAAGTATGGAGGGAAGCAAAGATTATTCGCGCCAGGTAAAGAGGGTAGAAAATTCTTTGACATGTATAAAGAAAGGTTCGGAAAACCATTTAGAGTTAGAACTCCAAGAGATATGGAAGAAGCTGAGACTGAAGAAGGAAATGCATTTTCAGGAGCTTTAGATGACGCAAGGGAAGATGGAGATAAAACCTTTAAGGTTAATGGAAAAACATATAATGTACGGAAAGAAAGTAGAAAGTCATCTTTGAGACTTACTGAGGACGAACTAATTGATATGATTGAACAAATTGTTTTAGAACAAAAAGTTAAGGATATTGCTGAGAAAGAAAACATTAGCAAAAAGAGTCCTGAAGGATTGAAAAAGACTGAAAAAGTTTTGGGACTTAACAAGAAAGAAAATGATGACTACGCTAAAGAGGTTGTCGAGAAAATGAAAGACTATATGAAAGATATGGTCTCAGGAGGTAAAGGTTATGACGCAAATCCTGAAGATTTTCCTCAAAGTAATTATGATATGGAAAAAGAACACAACGAAATGAAATACCATCCATCTGACGCAGTTGAAGAATACATTGAGGCGTTTGCTTACCCTGGTATGACAAACTTAGTTTATGATGAAATCAAACCTGACGATAAGAGAATTGACAAGCAATTAAAAGGTGATGTAACTACAGGAAATGCTGTTACAGATAAAGATGGTAAAGCGTTAGGAAATGTTTCTAAAAGAAGCGAGAAGGTTGGAGAAAGATTCAAGAAGAACTTCGACGAAAATTTATATGGGGCAGAACAAATGAAAGCATCTTATAAGAGACAACCACAACCTGTTGAGGTTGAAGGTGAGGGTAAATCAAAAGGTTCTTTAAAGTCTAAACAAGGAGCTGACAAATCAAGTTCAATTAGTAAGGCAACTAAAATACTTAACACCTTAGAATCAAAAGAAGATAAAAAGTTAAAAGTTATCTCTGAAGAAATGGATAAGATGAAAAATCTTATTGGTTACAACAGAAAAACACAATAAAAATTCACATTTATTAGATTTATATTATATTCTCCATAGATGAACTCTATGGAGAATTTTTTTAATTGGATAGCCAAGCCACTTCCGAATGATGAAGTGGTTATATGGTTCAATGTGCACAACATGATTTATGAGAAAATTGAATTATACGGAGATATATTCAAATCATTAAACTGTGTTATTACTGACACATACATGGGTGATTCAAATGGGGATTCACCCGAAACTAAAATAGTTTTGTCTCCCGATGATAAAAAATCTCACTTCGATTGGTGTTGGGGTAAGATGGTTGAAAATTTTCAGAAAGAAAATATTATTATCACAATAGATGGGGACCACAAAGACTATTTGAAGTCATTTTATATGGACACATTTTACCATCAAACTCAGAAGAATGTTAAAGACTCTGTGCCAGTATTTCTTAATGAGATATTCAACATGTCTAAACCATTTAGTAAATCAGATTTAGATATGATTACTGAGATTTATAAGATGATGGAAAAAAATGTTAAGTAGAAAAAACTCATACTCTATTTACACAGGAGTAAAAAAAGTTATTTTTATGAACATAAACAATAAACATTAATTATATTAGAAATGGAAACATTAGAAAAAATTAAAGAACTTACTGAGTTATTATCAGTTGATGCAACTAAATTCTATAAAGGCAATAAAAGTGCGGGTACCCGTGCAAGAAAATCTGCACAAGAATTAAAAGCATTACTCCAAGAATTTAGAACTGAAGTTCTTGAACACAGCAAAACCGAGAAAAATGCATAATATTAATACAATATATTTGTTTATATTTGTGTTAACAATATTAGTGTCATTAAGACACGGATTAAAATTTATAGGAGCCCTGTTAGAAAAAAATCCAAAACCATTGGTTTATACTAACAGGGAACTTATAATTTTAAGTTTATCAATAAGTTATATCATCACCTACATATACGTATCATGAGTTTTTATAAAGAATTAATTCCATTTGTCGAGTATCTACATTCAATTAGAAAACTAAAAAACTATTTAAGTTTTGACATGGTTTTTCCCACTAAATGGTCACTTCCCAAAAGTCTTGTTGAAGAAGGCCAAATTGTTGGGTTCGAGTCCGAAAATCAAAACTTGAAGGGGATATCATTTGTTTCATCAATTGATGATTCAGAAGTTTCTAAAAACGTACTTAAAATTGCTAAAATTATTAAACTGAATAAAGAGAAAGAGTTGAAAGAAAGATTATTCAAAGAAACTGTAGAACAATTGAAAAATACCTTCGAAAAAACTGATTTGGATAAACTCAAAAACTTAAACTTTTATTTTGAAGAAGAGGATGAAACACCTGAGTTAAATGTTGATTTAGATGATAATGATAATGATTTAGACTATGAGCAAGACGAACAGGAATCAATCGATACTGAATTGGTTGGAAAGTGAAAAACTAAAAGATACCAAGGATATCGAAAATACAAAAAGAAAATATATCGAGGAGATCCGAAATATCAAAAAAGAAGAATTATTTGTAATCCCTAAAAAATTAACACTATGGCAGAAAATAAAGATATTAATTTTGGGGAACTAGAAAAGTTGGCGTTAATTGCTGAATCCTGTCAAACTATTTTCAGTGGTAAGGCAACAATTGTTTTTGAGTTACCAAAAGGAGAATACAATAGTGTTATTAACCACTTCAGAGAAGTGGATAGACATCACAAACAATTCTCCATAGATATTTCAGGTACGGATTTTCATTTTATTTTGACGGAGGTAACGTCGTAAATTTTCTATAAAGGATTTTTTTGTCAATACCTGAAGACTCTAACAACTGATATAAAGATTTCCTTTGTGCTATTGAATAGTCTTTGACAAATAAACAATCTCCTCTTTTTATTTTGAAAAAATGTGAGGACAAACTATCAACAAACCTTGAAGATTCACTCTCTGACTTTAATGTGAAGAGGTGAATCTTTTCATCTTCTTGAAGAACAATTTTATTATTAAGGACTGAAATCATTTTTAGACCATCACCCTTCAAATATTTTTTAATTAAAGTTTGTGTTGTAATCTTTTTCTGTTCTTTAATATCATAAATGGTTTCTTCTTTTTTATATGAATCAATTTTGAACAGAGTCATTCCATCTTCATCCAATTTAACTTTAATATTTCTTCCAAACTCATCGGTCATATAAACTGGTATTAGTTGTTTTGCACTCATTTCTATAATACCCAATTCGTACCTACATTCTTTACCACCTTCAACTTTGACATCAAACAATACTTCGTTTGATTCTTTGATTAATTTATCATAAAATTGTTTAGCACGGGAGAATGTTATAAATTTATTTATAATTTTTTTCTTTTTTTTATTCTTAAATAAGACTACCATGTAGTTCTCCATATATGAAAGATTACTATAAAATTTTAGAAGTTGAAGAGAAAGCCTCTCAGGATGAAATAAAAAAGTCTTATAGAAGACTTGCGGCACAATACCATCCTGATAAAAATCCTCAGGGGGAAGAAAAGTTCAAAGAAATTGCTGAGGCATATGAAACTTTGGGTAGCCCTGATAAAAGGAATCAATACGACAACAGAGGAAACAATCCGTTTCAAGGGACTGCTTACGAACAAATGTTTTCACAAATGTTTGGTGGAGGGGTTCAACAACAGAAACGAAAGAGTGCTCCTGATAAGATTGTACGGGTACAAATTAATCCTATCGAATCATATAAGGGTGAGGAAAAGATTATCCAATACATGAAGGAGACTCATTGTAATGTATGTAGCGGGGCTGGTGGAGAACAACAAAAGTGTGGGTCTTGTAATGGACAAGGGTTTTTTATAAAATCTTTTGGTACTGGATTTATGACTCAACAAGTTAGATCCGCTTGTCCAACATGTGGAGGTAGAGGTTATACTTTGGTTCACAAATGTTATGGGTGTGATGGTAGAGGAGTCAAACAAACCGCTGCGGATTTAAGATTTATGATACCTAAAGGAGTTGATAGTGGTCAGTACCTAAAAATAGAAAGGGCTGGTGATTTTAAAAATGGTGAGTATGGTGATTTGGTAATTCAAATTGAGGTCGTGCCTAAGGACAGTTTTGAAAAGTTCAACAACGACTTAATCTATAACTTATTTTTGAATTTGGAAGATTTGAATAAGGATAAATATAATATTCCACACCCTGATGGGGAATTACGAATTGATTCTCCCAAAATTTTTGATTCTTCTAAACCGTTAAGATTACGTGGTAAAGGATACAACGGTGGAGATATGTATGTCAAATTGAACGTAAAATTCGAAAGGACTAATTAAAAAAGACTGATTATTATTTCCGCTAATTTAATTGTACCGTAAACTGAGGAAACTAATAGATAAACTCCAACTATAATTGTAAAATATTGAGTATTGCTGGTTGGTTTTTGATTACATTTTTTACATTCTGCCATAATTATAAGTATGTTAAGTGAACAAATTCGTAGAATTCTTTATATGTACCTTGACGAGAAGGAACAAGGAAAATATAAAAAACCTCGCAAATATAGTAAATCCTATTGTAAATCTACTCCTTGTGATGAAATGGGATTTACTCAGAAAGCTTCATGTCGTCCTTATAAAAATTGTTATAAGTAATTGCCTTTGTTGAATTTTTTTATTATCATTGGGTCATGATAAGTTATATTGGAGGTAAATCAAAAATAGGTAAGTGGATAGCACCATTTTATCCAACAGACATGGAGACGTACGTAGAACCTTTTTCAGGTATGTTCTGGTGTTTTTTTAATATGGACTTGGAGAAGTATCCAAACCTGAAGAAAGTCGTTTACAATGACTTTAATCCACTAAATCACAATCTATTTCAGTGTGTTCAAAATCCATCAGAACTTCAACGGGTAATGGACGAGATAGAAGTACAGCAAGTTGGGGTAATCGATACCTCAATTGAACTTAAAGAAAAGTTTAATACGTTTCAATCTGAAATTTTTGGAGAGGGATTCAAAGTTGGGAACTGTGATTATCTAACTGCTGCGAAGTATGTTTATGTATTGTCTCAAGTCTTCAGTGGTAGTAAACCTGAAACATCTAATTTCATTGATTTGAAAGGTAAGTACAGATCAAAATATCTTTCTTTCAGGGACAAACTTAGTAAACCAAATTGGGTCGACCATTTCCTCAAAATTACTGATGTGGAGAATTTAGATTTCCAAGATGTAATTGAAAAGTATGATTCACCATCCACTTACATCTATACCGACCCACCTTATTGGAAAACTGAAAACTACTATAGTAATCATGATTTTGATAGGGAAGACCACGAGAGACTTGCAATCGTATTAAATAACATTCAAGGAAAATTCAGTTTATCTTATTATGATTTTGAACTATTACATGATTGGTTTCCTGAAAACAGATTTCGTTGGGAAAAAAAGGAATTTGCCAAAGCTGCCGCGGCAAAAAAAGGTATAAAACAAAACATGGGAGAAGAGTTGCTCATATTGAATTATTAGTTACTTTTGTAGAACCAATATATTTATTAATAAATTAATATTAAATGAAATTTACTTCGTTACTTAAATCGATAATCGTTGAACAGTCAAGATTTGAAATTTTGATGAATGCTTTGACAAAACCTGGACAAGATAAGGAAGGTCAGAAAACAAGACCAAAACTTTCAAAGGGAGAGTTTATTAATTTGGTTTTAGCTGATCCTACAACAAGATTGAACAATGTTGATGTCGAGAGTGCAACTCCTGAGGAACTTTCTAAAATCAAGGCTGGTAGCTATGTTCCATGGTTAATAAAAAATTATCTAATTCCAATGACCGAAACCAAACCTGGTGATAGGACTTATGATACAGATGTGAAAAGAGCTAAGGAAATTTTCATTGAGGACCTTTACAAAATTACAGAAGACCTTGTAAAATTCGATAGATTTAAACCAAAACTTCCCAAAGAAATGAGGGATATAAATAAGTTGACTCCTGACCAATTATTTGATGCGGTTAAAGGTTTCGATTTAACCTTGGCAACAACCACAAAGGAGGAAAGAAAGAAACTTCCAGTACACCCTGGTGCTGAATTAGCTTATGATGGACCTACTTGGAGAGTAATCAAAATTAAAGATGCTGGAAAGTTGTCACAAGAAGCGGCGTGTTTTTATGGAGGTGGTGCACAAACACCGAAAGAAACAAATTGGTGTACCGCAGCTCCAGGTGGTGGTCAATTCAATTACTATATTTCGAAAGGTCCTCTTTATGTAATATACCGACCAAACGATTCAAACGTTCAACCTTCTACAGGACTTCCTGTTGAACGATATCAATTTCATTTCCAAGACAATCAGTTCATGGATAAAGAGGATCGTAGAGTTGATTTGATTCAGTATTTGAATGGCCCAATGGAGGAACTGAAAGGATTTTTCAAACCAGAATTTGCAAAAAACATATCAGTAGGAGGAACACATTTAAAAATTGAAAGTTTTAGTTCAGGAAGTATTGGTAAATTTATTGCATTGTATGGATTTGATGATTTAATTGACAATCTCCCACCAACTCTTGAAAATATTTTTATGTCAAATAAAGACAGGGATGTAAATGTAGATATTAAACTTCCTGAGGACATCGGTCGGTTTAAAAACTTAAAGCAAATACTTATGGACAATTGTACTTCAAGTTGTCCTGATGGTGTATGTGATTTGCCAAACTTGGAATTCTTAGCATTTATGAATTGTCCTAAATTAAGAACGGTTCCAGCTTGTATTGCAGATTTACCAAATATTATTTTCCTTAATGTTAAGGGAAGTGATAACGTCAAAATTCCGAAAGAAATAATGGAAAAGTCTGAAGAGATGGGTAAAGGAATGTGGGATTTCAATAGAGAATTTGGTGAAGACTAATCAATTTAAATACTATTTTAATTATATGAGTGTAGATGTTGAAATATACATGAATAACATCATTAAGTTTTTCAGGGAAAATCCTACTGACTTATTGAATTTGGTACCCAAAGACCAGGAGGAATTTTTTTACATAAAAATTAAAGAAGTGGCGAATAAAAATTATGAGAAGGGTGAGGACGTGAGCCTCACCCAATCTCAATTAATTGATGTTTGTTCCGAAATTAATCAACCTGATAAACAGGTGGTTGAAGAAATTTCAAAAAATTTTATTCAAAAAACAAAATTTGGTTATCTTTTTTTGAATTGAGTTTGGCGAATTAAATTTATTATCATATCTTTGAATTCTAAATCAATAAGACATGATAACGACAGACTACCTCAAAAAAATCGCTCCTTCAGTATTCACCACCTCTCCATCTCCAAAAATGTCAAACAAGTACACTTTTGTACCGACTTTGGATATTCTCGAAAACTTTGAGAATGAAGGATGGAAAGTATTCTCCGCTAAACAAAATGGTAGAGGAGATTACAATCAGCATGAGTTAAGACTACGTAATGTGGAATTTCCACAGGTAGGGGATTCTTTGGTCGAGGCGATTATCAGAAACTCCCACAACGGAATGAGCACGTTCTCAGTAAGCGCTGGACTTCATCGATTAGTTTGTTCTAATGGTTTAACAGTACCAACATCCCTTTCGGATAAAATTTCTGTTAAACACATGAAGTTTGACATGGGAACAGTGAGACAAATCACAGACCAATTTGCGGAAAGACTGCCAGTAATCCAAAGGTCTGTAGGTAAGATGGAGACCACATTCTTGGATGAAGAAAAAGTGGTTGACTTTGTCACCAAAGCCACCTCAATCCGTTGGGAAAGTGGGTCAATCCCTAAAATCAAATTTGAGGACTTCCTTCGTCCCATCAGACATGAGGATTCAGGAAGTTCAGTTTGGACTACGTTCAACGTAATTCAAGAGAAGTTTGTTCGAGGAGGTTTGAGATACCAATCCGAAAAAGGAAGATTCACTTCGATGAAAGAATTGAAAAACTTCCAATCCATCAACAAGATTAATACTAATCTTTGGGAGTTGGCGGAGTCTTATTGTTAATTAAGTGGGGGGTTTATATCCCCCATTTTTTTTATTATAATTGAGATATGAAAGAAGAAATTTTCAAAGTTAATTATGAATCTTACACCACGGTTGTGTTTCATGACACCGTTCCGATTACTTTCCCGCATTCAAGAAACAAATATTTTTTCGATGATGAAAATGAGGCGGATATTTGGGACCAATTACTTAATACAAATGATAAATTAACCTTATCAAAAAAATCTGATGTTTATTTAGAGAATTTCGTTTCTAATGTTGAGGAGGACTTTGTTTTACACTACGGAAATCCTTTATCCAGGGTACTCAAATCTTATTTGATGATTGTGGTCGAACGTGATGGAGATAAGGTCTCTATGAAGGTCTTTAATGGGTTCAGAGAAAGAAGAGTTGGAAACAAGTGGTTCAAAGTTGTTCGGAACGTGGACTATATTACCGTCAACACCAAAACTGGCGATGTATACTCAGGATTTCTACACAATTATCAAAATAAGAAGAAAGTACGGAAAAAACTTAACAAAAATTATTTCTTAAACGAACCGGTATCAAATATAGGATATGTTATAAGAGATAAGATATGGCCATATTCACATAGCTCTATAGAGGTTGCTGTGGACGCATCATCAAAATTTATGGATGAGATTGATGGAAGAGGATTTTTCCATAGTTTGGATAAAAGATTATTCAAGTTTTATTTAGATAAAAAAGGGATTAAGTATCCAAACAATTTCCTTTTGTATTCTTCCAAATTAGTTGGCCCGATATTTAGAAAAATACTCAAAAAGAATGACAATCGATTAGTGGATGCGTTTATGATACATAATGGATTGACAGGAAAGAAATTAAAAAAATGTCTTCATGGTTGTAAAGCGCTTAACTTGGATTTGTACTTGATGGCAAGAAAATTATTCGGTGATGATTGGATTAATCAGGATGATGATTTTATTTTACAAACTTTAAATTCTGAGTTTAAAATCCAAGACCAATATATTCCTGTTGAGTTTGCAAATGTAATTGGCAAAGATGAACTACGTAGGGTATTCAATTTGTTCAAGAAAGTATATTTTGAGGAAATGTTAGACACCTATACATTCATCGACCACATTCAAATTTACACCCAATTAAAAATGTATGGTGAAACTGATTTGAGGTGGATGAGTAATGATGTGGATATCTTTAGAAATGAACATTTGGATTGGTCGGATAAATTAACATTCTATAAAAAAGGTCACTATGAAAGGATTTATCCCGTATATTCTTACGAACATTTGGAAAAACCATTAGGTGAGTATTATCCCGTATTATTGGATGATTCAATATCATATAATGAAGAGAGTTCATCCCAATCAAATTGTGTAAAAACTTACATTGGAAAGCCGTCAAATATAATTATATCTTTAAGGAAGGGTTCAAGATATTCTGAAGATAGGGCAACTATTGAATATCAGTTATATCGAGAGGATGATAAAACTAAGTGTCGTAGAGTACAAAGTTTGGGGAAATACAATGGGAAATTATCAGATGAATGGGCACACTGGCTATTGAAATTGGATTTGAAAATGTTATATTACGTAAACGATGACAGATTTGAAACCGTAAAAATAACTAAAAAGTGTTATAATGGAGCATTCTTTGAATCCAATTCATATTGGGATGAGGATAATTTCTTGAAATGGATACAGAAAACAATCGAGGGACCTCGTACATTAGACTTTTAATAACTATGATAAAAAAACCTGAATACATAAAAAACAAAGAAATCGAATGGGTCGTTTTTTCCAGTTTAAGATTGGATTTTCCTGACCATTCTATTTATAAATTCATTGATAATAGAAATTTAGAAGTCGTTTGGAGTGATGCATCTGCAGGTATTATTAATGGAAAAATTACATTCAATAAAAAAATTTATAAAACAAAACAGGGATTTTATTTATATTTATTGTTAGGTGAAGTTGAATCAAATTTGATTGTCTATTACAACCAAAGTCAATACAGCGAACTAACAATTTTTATACAACAACTATTAAAACAATTTAATAATGACAAAACAACTAACAAGTGAAGAACTGAAACAAAAAATTAATAACAAGGAAAACTTTGTCCTTGACCTATTTGCGACTTGGTGTGGACCGTGCAAAATAATGTTGGGTAATCTTGAGAAAGTTAATGAATCTTTAATACAAAAAGGAACTCCAAAATACAGTGTTTATAAATTTGACATTGAACAAGATATGGACCTTATGAAAGAGTGGAATGTTAGAGGTGTTCCGACGATTAAAATATTTGAGAATGGTGAGGAAACTTTTTCAAGACCAGGTGTGATGTCACCAGATCAACTTATTAAATTATTAGATTAATAATTATGAAGGATCTGAATGTAATTGTCTATACTATGAAAGGATGCCCTTTTTGTGTCGACTTCAAAAAAATGTTGAAGAAAGAGGGTGTTGAATTTTTCGATAGAGATATCGACGAGTATAAAGATGAATACGACATTTTTAGTGAAATAACTGATAATGATATGATTCCAGCATTATTAATTATTGAAGGTAGTGGGAAGGATTATAAATCCTTCCTATATACCCCTGAAAAAAATTATAACGAGTTGACCGAAGCACTTCAAATAATCAATGAGCATCGAAAGAATGCTGGGATTATTTAAAAAATAATAAAGTCCTTATTTTTCTTTTTAATAAAAGAATATTCCTCAAGTGGATTTGTGAGTTCAATACTCCAATCCACTTTTTTCATTTCAGATGACAACCAAGACATGTCAAAATCAAACACATCTAATATTGCCGATTTCAAGGTTTCATCCTCAGAGTTTTTATCTACATTAAAGATTGATATGATATTATCATTATCATCATTTTTGTCTAAAGACAAATTAAAAATAATGGATGAATTGTTGTAATTAGTTGGGATACTATAAAAAATATGTTTTCCGTAAAGATAGATAAGCCTTCCCTGATTCAAGGAATAACCATGAGGGAACTCGGATGTAACAACCAATTCATCATCAGATACTTCTGATGGGAAACAACGGAAATCAAATGATGACTCATTTGATAAAAATTTTTCAATTTGTTTTTTATGGTAAGAACAGTTCTCTGATTTATGTAAGATGAACTCCAAATTTTTTACTTTGGGCAACTTATAATCATATTCAATTAAATCTATTGTGTGTGAGATTGGTGTCTCAGGTTCGTATTTTTCGTTAAACTCTCTTGTTATTGAACTGATATCTAAAATTTCTTTATGGGAGGTCTTGCCTTTTATAATAACGAAATTTTTACAATCTATTACTGAGAAAATTGATTCTTCTATGTTTGGGATTTTGGTAAGTAGATAGTCTGAAAACAAATTTATTGTATAAACCCTACTGTTAGTCTTCTTTAATATCATTTAATTAACTGATTTGTTGAATGATAATAAATTGTACTTACAAAAAGAATAGAATAATTAGATGTAATCGGTGAAAATTTCATTAATATTATTTTCAACTTCTTTAAAGTCAGCATAGTCGGGAGAATTCACCGTTAAACAATCTTGTCCATCTTGAACTATTGGTATGTAATCACCCCAATATTCTAATAATCCACGAGATCCTTGATTCTTATTTGAAATTAAATAGTCCAAAATTATTTCGTCAAAGTTCGATGCAACAGGAACTCTAAACCGTTGTGTCATGGTATCTTTTTTGAAACGGTGAGGTTGTGAATAATATTCGCCATTACCGTTTATATACTCTTGTAATTCATTGAAAACGATTTTATAAATTTCACTCTCATATGCTTGGTTATAAGCATTCGTGTGAATGGATTCTAATTCGGATTTTAAGTCTTCAAGATAAGTATCCAAAAGATAATTCATTGAATCTTTATCGTCAATGATAGTCTGTGCCGTTATAGGATTATCAACTGTAACATATTCGGGATGACCTTGTTCTCTAGCCATATCTGATAGTTCGATAGTTTCAGTTTCTATTTTTTGACCTTTTAGATTTTCGACTACATATTCTCTAAGGTGTTTCATATTTTTTGGGTTCAGTTCTTCAATGACATCACGATAAACACTGTCAGTAGTGTATTCATAGAGGTAAAGATCGTTTTCCCCAGATAGAATATCTTCAATATAACCTTTTGAGAGTCCGTTACGGGAACTTTCACAGAAAAAATTTGATAATTCAGACCTATCATCCAAATCCAAATAAATGTTACCATTTTCGTCCATGACAACATCGGACAATTTATCTACGACAAATTCATAAAATTTTGACGGATTTTTTTTATGTAACCACAACAATAGACGATTTTGAATGTCAGAATCCTCAATGTTTAGTCTATCCATTAATTTTCTTTTTTCAAGAATACTAAAAAATGTGTCATAATCTCCGAAATAAAGTTCGGGGTCAAATTCTCCTGCGTGGAATTGGTCTATAATGTCTTCGAAACCCATATTGATAAATACAAAAAGGGAACAAAAAAAATTGTTCCCTCTCACACATCCCTTACAAGTTTCTTACTTGGAAGATTTGTTCACGTTATAATACTTCTCAACAGTTTTTTTGATTGCAGCTTTTACACTCTCATTTTGTTGTTGAGGAGCCGCAGGCTGTGGTTGTTGAACTTGAGGTTGTGCTTGTTGATTATTTTTGCATCCGCATCCCATGGTGATAAAATTTAATTTGTTTATGTTTATAAATAGTCGACAACTTTAATTATATTGTATAATTATATTTATTAAATAAAAACTGATGAATTTTTTACAACTAACAGAATCCGATACAGACCGAACCAAACTATTCATGGAAAATAGTCCCTCACTGAAGTTGAAAGCTGAACTTTTATTGAATTGGTTAAAAGAAGTTGGAGATTTAGATGAAGATGCAACTTTGGACGATTTGATTTTTGCGGGAGATTATTATTACATGGATAAGTTCATTGTTGAACGTATGGAATATGTTATCGGGGACGAAGATGATGTAAGAAAGAGTTGTGAAGATTATATCAAAGACCTAATTTCTTCGGAGGGGATTAACTCTTTCAATAAGGATTTTATAAAATCACATATTGATGTAAGAGATGTCAAAAACTACGCAGAGGATTTTTTCAAAGAAGATATATACAACTATCCCGAGGTGTATTTCGATGATAGTGAAAGAATGCTTTCAAGAAAACAAAGAGAACAACTTGATATTTTACTTATGAAAATGAATCGATTAAAACAAAGTGTCAAACAATTCGAGCAAGGAAAAGAGGGGCCAAATGCTGACTGGTTTAATAAAAAAATATCAGAGTTTGAGGAAATAATTGACGAATATTCCATGGAAATAACAGAAATTCAAGACGATCCAGAAGGTGATTTTCCTGACGAATTGATGGATAATATGGTAGAAACCAAAATGAATGAAGTAGACTACGATCCATGGAATTACATTGAAAATTATGATGTTAATTGGGAACAATTTGTTGATGAGGACTCTTTGGTTGAAGAGGCAATTGAAATGGAAGGATATGGGCATTTTCTGGCACAATACGATGGGGAAGCTCATGAAGTTTATGACGATGGTGACTTATTTTATGTAATGAGAATTGATTAATAATTTTTGACCATTATAATTTTTATATGGGTAGAAAGAAAAAAATTGCATTCAAACTGAATCCAGAATGGATGTATAAAGAACCTTTGGATTTCGAGTATAACAAATATACTCTATTAGACTATCTTCAAAAGTGTGATAAAAGTTTTGACAAGTTCGAGCTTTATCCAAATTTTGTTGAATTGTCATTACATTTGGCAAATATTCAATCAATTTCTAAGGAAAACACACTTTTACTTACCGACAAAAAATTTGAATCTCCTGATGATGAAATATTGGTCAAAGAATTAACACCGAAAAAACCAAGAAAATTAACTGAGACAGAGGAAAACGAATTAGATAAAACCCTTAGGTTTTCGGGTCCGAAATTATTTGACGCTTTCAACATTGCCAAATCCATTTGGAACATTGCGTTCGAATCCATTGATTTGTACTTAAGAAAAAATAAAAACAATTTGGTTTCAAATTCAGGTTATATCTTTTTCTATCGTAAATCTGAAGAAAAATTGTATGTTTGGGAGTACGAAATTAGGACAGATAAAAAAGATAAATCTACAAATCGAACTCATTTGGGTTTAATTTCTGAAGGTGGTGTTGATGAAATGACTCTGACTGAAATAATTGAAAATAAATCAAAATGGAATGGTACCACTTTTTATAAAAACTTACCTATATTCGAAATTAAATGTCCTCAAAATTTTCCTTTTGAAGAGACGATGGTTCCGATTATTAAGCGAAAAGTTATGTCTTATATTTTTCAAGTTGTAAATTTTGAAAAAATTAATAACTTTGACTCTCCAAACTAAAATTCTTATATTTTTGAAATGAGTTTTAACAAGAGATGGGTAACCCTTGACCAATGTGTCTCAGCCCTCAAAGAAGGTAAATTAAAAGAATATTACGGTAAGAGTGAGATGTTACTTTTTCAAGATACCACTTGTTCCTTGATATACAATCTTTACCTCGAAGGAAAAACCGATGAAGAAATCCTAAAAACAACTAAATTATAAAAATAAAAGTTATGAATAAACATCTAATTAAAATGTTGACGACCTCAGCGGAGGCAGATAAGGCGAAGGCACTTTTAACTTTGGACCTATTGGGAAATACTGGTGTTGGTATTGGAGACCATTCAACCAAAGATTTCTATCAGAATGCCGAAGAAGCATTACTGATGTTAGCAGATGCTGATGAAAGATTGGAAACTATCGAAAAATATTTTGGAAAAAATTAAAAAGATTCTCAAAAAGATAGAATGGTTCTTTGATATCTACTTCGTATGGATGTTGTATAATCCAAAAAAATACGATAGATATATTGAATACATTGAAAAAAAGTGGGGCAATAAAGGTGACAAGTGATATGGTAAACAATCCTGGTCATTACAAATTAAATAAATTATGATATACTATTTAATCGGACAACCTGGTTCGGGTAAGACTACTATCGCTAAAGGTATTATGAAGAGATATGATTTCACTGAATGGTATCATATTGATGGTGATGATATAAGAGAATTGTTCGATAACAAAGACTATTCGAAAGACGGAAGAATGAAAAACATTCAACTAGCACAACAACTATCTCAATATCTTCATTCAAGAGGAAAAAAAGTATTGGTATCTTTGGTGTCACCATATAAAGACCAAAGAGATGTGTTTAAAAGAAAGATGGGTAGTGACTTACTTGAAATCTATGTTCATACATCAGAAATACGTGGTAGAGAAAATTTCTTCGTACAAGACTATGAACCCCCAACAGAAAATTATATAGATGTCTGTACTGATAATATCACAATAGAAGAATGTATTGATAAAATAATGGATTTGAAACTATGAAAAAAATTCATGTTGAGGGTGACCCCAAGTTAAAAAATACTGAAGGTAAACAGTATTCCATGTTGGTTGGACGATATCAACCGTTTCATGATGGACACAAATGGTTAATGAATCAATGCTTGGATGAAGGTAAAAATGTTCTTATTTGTATTAGAGATATTGAACCTGACGATAAAAATCCTTATACTTCAGAAGAAGTTTATAATAACGTTTCACAAGAACTATCAGAACTAATTAGTGACGGTAGAGTCAAAGTTATCATTATTCCTGATATTGAGTCAGTTAATTTTGGTAGAGGAGTCGGATACGATATTATAGAACATATTCCACCTCAAGAAGTTAGTGATATTTCTGCAACCAAAATTAGAGAACAATTAAGAAACGAAGGTAAATTACGATGTTAGAAACAAATAGGATTATAAATGGCGACTGTATTGTTGAGATGGGTAAATTACCTGAATCATCAATTGATTTAGTTGTTACTTCACCACCATACAATGTCGGTATCGATTATGATACTCATGATGATAATAAGAGTATGGAGGACTATTGGGAATTCACTAAGCAGTGGTTGACACAATCATTCCGTATATTGAAAGATGATGGAAGAATTGCGATTAATATACCATACGAAATCAACGTACAAGATAGAGGAGGTAGAGTTCTTTTTATGTCTGAATTTTGGTCGGTGATGAAAAAGGTTGGGTTCCAATTCTATGGTCTTGTTGACCTTGATGAAGACTCTCCTCACAGGAGTAAAACCACCGCTTGGGGTTCTTGGATGTCTCCCTCATCACCATACATTTACAATCCAAAAGAATGTGTAATTCTTGCCTATAAAAAAGATAGAATTAAGAAAGTCAAAGGTGAGACACAATGGGGATTTGAAATTGTTGATATTGAACAAGAAGATGGAAAGATGAAGAAGAAGACCGTTTACAAAGAAGAAGATAAGAAAGAATTTATGAGTTTGGTCTACGGTCAGTGGGAATACTTTGCGGATACTAAACAACAGACAAAGGCAACTTTTTCAATGGATGTTCCATCTAAAGCAATAAAAATTCTTACATACAAGAATGATGTCATTATGGATCCTTTTGTCGGCAGCGGAACTAGTTTGGTTGCCGCAGAAATTCTTGAACGAAGATGGATTGGAATCGAACTCAGTTCAAATTATTGTGAAGTGGCAACAAAAAGGGTACAACATTTTATTAATCAAAAAAAACAAGGGGTTCTTGATTTTGAATCCAAAACTTAAAAAGGTCTTCACGACCTTTTTTTTGTTTATAAGGATATTTATTAACATGAAAGAAGAACTTATTAAAAAATTGGTCCAAGTACAACTTCAATGGAAGTTTTTACATTGGCAAACATTTGGGGATGCTAAACATAAAACTTATGGAAAAATATATGACGGACTCGGAGATTTAATAGATGATTTTACTGAGGCAATGATGGGTAAATATGGAAGACCTGAGTTTGAACCTGAATTTGCTCTTATGTTTCAAGATATATCATCACTTAGTATTCAAAATTTTATGGATGGAATAACAGAATTTTTGGTTAGTTTTTCAGACCAACTTGATTCAAGATACGATACTGATTTGTTGAATATTCGAGATGAAATGTTGGCTTTGATAAATAAATCAAAATACTTATTAACCTTAAAGTACTAATCATGGCAAAAATTATAAAATTAACTGAATCAGACTTAACAAGAGTTGTTAAAAGAGTAATTAACGAACAAATGTATCACCGAGAGCATGTCTATAGAGTTCAGGCTTTTTTGAACAAAAGAATCAACGCTGGTTTGGAATTGGATGGGAGGACTGGACCAAATTCAAAGACTGAAGCCGCAATCGATAAATATCAAAAAATGATTGGAGTATATCCTACGGATGGAGTTTGGGGGGAGAAAACTTATGCCAAAATGCCTGAGAAGGATAAAATTATGTTGAAAAACATAAATGCTAATGAGTATGGTGTACACGAAGATCTTTGGGGAAATTTTCTCGATTGGGTCAAAAAACAGTTCTAATGAAAAAAATATTAAAAGAGAGTGGTATTCGGGATATTAAAGAATTAAGTAAACGATATCCCAAAGCAGAAATTTATTTCCATCAAGATTTAGATGGTGTAACTACTGCGATTGCAATGAAAAAGTACCTTGAGAATAATGGTATTAATGTTGTTGACTCTCACGTTATTCAATATGGTGACAAAGAATTCTCAGTTAAAAAGAATGATGCTCAAGGGGACACGATGCCTGTACTCGTTGACTTTGCACATGGAAAACCAATGTTCGTTATTCACACAGACCATCACGATAGACAGGCTGGAGCTGAAGATACTAAATCAACCTCATTCCGACAATCTCGATCCAATGTAGCAACAATATCACAGGTCGTTTCACCAAAAGAACTTTTTTCATCACCAGATATATTGTTAATTAATACAGTTGACTCAGCAGATTTCGCAAGACAAAATCTAAGCCCTGAAGACGTTGTAAATTATCTTTATCGATTCGATAAGGAAAAATCTCTTCAATCAAATAAGATGTTGTTGGGATTGGTTATTAATAAATTATTATTAGCCTTCAAAAACAAACCTGGATTTTTAGAAATGTTGGTTATGGATTCCGAACCATCATTATTATCTATTTTGAATAATATTAAAGATTGGATGAAATCAACAACTTCTCCATCACCTGAACAGCTACAGAAAAATACAGATGAATATACTCAGCAAATGAAGTCGTTTCCAACTGTAACAGATAATATTATTTTCCAATATGGTGGAGGAAATATGTTCAAGCCAGGGTCTTATGATAGATATACTCCATATAAGAATAATCCTGAAGCCGATTTTTTAATTATGGCTTGGCCCATGGGACTTGTTCAAGCATCTTGTAATCCGTTCAAAAAAGAACGAGAACTTAAGGGAGTTAATTTGGGTGAAATCGCTCAGGAAGTATTGAGTAAGTGGGAGGAACAATTGAAACAAAAAACTGTACCACTGTCAACAATCAAATGGGTGAGTGAAACAAGTGTCAATCCTGAAAGTGTTGGATTCACATTCAAAGACTTCAAAGCATTATATGGTGACAAAATCATGTTTATGGACAATGGTGAACAAATCTTAAATAGAATTGGTGGTCTAATGGAAAAACCTTTTAAAAGTTTAACAGATGACGAAATGAATATGTTAGATAAGATTGGGGTTAATGCTTGGGGCTTAATACAATCCAATTCAGGAGGTCACAAATGCATAACAAATATTTCAGGATTGAATTATCTTGGAAAAAGTACAAGACCTCCAAAAGGTGGAACAAGGTTTGGTGATTCTGAAGATAGTCCATCAGTCAAATTTACAAAGATGATTGCCAATCAGTTTCAAAAAGTACTCAAAGAAAAAATTGCTGAGTCTAAATCAAATAATTAATAGTGTCACCGGCTTGGATGTTCAATTTTTCGCAAGTTCCTCCATTCAATTCTAAAACAACATTTCCATTACCACAGTATGAAGAACAATCTTCTTCAACACATGGAGGGCAATTATGATGGATGTTGACAATTACATTATTTTTTATCATAATTATATCTAATGAAATGATGCAATTTTTCATCCAAAAACATTGTTTTTTTCCACCCATTAAGAACAACATACCTTCGTTTTCATCGGAGAATCTTTTACCCATCATTCCAATTCTTTGAGATTTTGGGTCAGTTAAAGTCTTCACTTTGAAAACATGATTATTTATTGATACGTCCATAATTATATAAATACAATTTAAGCTGAAATGTACTCAGGTGTAATATTAAAATACAAAGATAAGTGTTTACTATGTAAACGAAATGGAGAGGATTCGAATCCTAACCAATGGTTCATTCCTACAGGTAAAATTGAACGAGGGGAAACTCCACGCGAGGCTGCTGTTCGTGAACTTTATGAAGAAACTGATTTTGAATTATCGGAGAATGATATAGATTTCATTGGAACAATTCCTGTAATCAACAATGGTGTTAAGTCCGACAAGGACTTTATCTATGTGTTTATATCTGAACTTAGTGATGAAATATTACCTGATTTGGATTCTGCGGTAGACGGGCATGAACATACCAAGTGTGAATACTTTACCTTCAAAGAAACAACAAAATTGGGATTGGAATCCAATTTTCAATCAATATTAAAAAAATATTTCGAGATAGTTTGATTTTTTATTAAACTTGCTTATATTTATAAAACTGAGTCGAGAGATTCAACACCCCCAAAAAAAGTTTCATGTTAGTTTGATATAATAAAATATTCTTACTATGTTTGTGAAACATTTGTCCCACAAATAAGAGTTCGAGAGAAAAAGAGTTTGTGGGACTTTTTTGTCAGAAGTTTTTCAACTTAAAATATATCGCAGGGTAGAGCAGTGGAAGCTCGTCAGGCTCATAACCTGAAGGTCGAAAGTTCGAATCTTTCTCCTGCAACAGCCGACCGAATGGATAAGTTCGGTCATCAATGTGGAGGGTCGTAAACCCTCTTCTTATTTTTCTCACTCCCCTACTAAAAAAAGTAGGGGATTTTTTTTTTATTGTTCGGAATTTAATTATATTTGTAAGACAAACGACGAAGATATGAACATGGCATCACACAACATCAAAATCCAACACGAAAAATTTGGAGTTCTTTTGAACGAAACATTTGTGAATGGGATTCAATTCAAACTTTTTCTTAAAATGGTTCAGGGAAGTATTGAGTTGAAAAATGATTTGACTTTCTTCAATGGAACTGATTTCTTTGTTCACATTCCTTACAAACATTTGGTTGAGTCGATTATCACAACAAACGTAGATACTTATACATTAGCGGAACATCTTATCAATAAATCTAAAATCGAAGCGGAGGTCACAAAATGATTACAATTCAAGATATTCAAAAATGGTCAAGACCTCATCCAGTGGTTAAAGGAGGAAGAATGACAAATATTTTCAATTCTAAATATGAATTGTCAATTGTTGGTGGTGGTAACAGAAGTCTTCATGGAGACTTTGAAAATGATTTTGAAATTGCGGTATTCAATACTAAGAGTCGAGAATTTGTGACTCGGTTTTTCTTTTCTGATAATCCTCATGATGTTGTTGGACATCTTGGATCCGCAGAATTGGAAGAGTTTGTTAATTCCATATTCAGAAATGATAATTTCCAAGTTAGATAAACTTGGTGGTGGAAGCTGTACAAAACCTGTATAGCCCTATAAAGGAGACTTCGGTCTCCTTTTTTTATTCTAAATAATCTAAATTTCTAATGTATCTATTTGTTGGTCTGATGAGCATATTTTTTTGTAAATACATTTCTGGCTCATTAGAATAATGAATACAGTACATTTGGTCTTTATCCACTTTGAGTGGTCCAGAGTTTTTCCATCTAATTAATTCTAAAAATTGGTCGCTTGACCTGAGAAACCGAGTTAAAGACATTACAGGTTCCAATGTTTCGACACGTAATTCACAAAGATCTTGAATTTGTTTGTTCCAAGTTGCGATAAAATAAATCTCATAAACAACTTCATATTCATCAACTATTTCACCTTCACCTCCACATGTTTCACAAACTGTTTCACTTTCACCTCTACATGTGGGACAACGAATGCCACCTTCACCTCCACATTTATCACAATTCATAGTTTCTTCTCCAAGACATTCATCACATTCCTCACTATCGTCTCCGTCACACCATTCACAAGATACTTCACCATCACCTTCACATTTTGGACATTCTATCAAACCAGAACCTTTACATCTTTCACATGTTTCCATACCACTTCCATCACATGATTTGCACTCTTTTATTGATGGTTCGTTGTCAGTTACTAAAAGTTGTATGAAAGATAAATTGTTAATCATTTTTTCACCTAACTTCAAATCTCCTGTTTTCTTAAGTGAATAGATATATAGTGTCAATTTTATTAAAAAATCAGGACCAAAGTGGAGAAAATAATCAGTTTGATCCATGGCAATCATTCTAACACCTTGGTAAACAAAGCCAACATCATCGTAATTTTTGATTGACTTCTGTAGTTTCTGTGCGACTTTTTTTATTCTCTCATCCATAAATTAATCTACAGGTTTCATTGTGAAAGACATCGTAAAAATATGTTTTTCTTCGAATTTATATTCTATTGAATCTATCCAAGAAAAATCAACCAAATGATGTTCTGATTTTTTTATTTTTCCTTGTCTTGTTAAACCCCAACTCGAAACGTATTGTTTTTCAAACAATTCTATTATATGTTTTAAATCCGAAGGAAATGAAACTGAGTCGTGAGACATTGGCATTAAATAATCAAATGTAACATACATAAAATACGCGTAAATATCCCTTTCGCCATCTTTTAATCTAAATACACTTTCATATTGAATATCTATGTCTAATTCAAGTATTTCAAATTTGCCTGCAGATTCCATAGAAATCAAGTATTTGAATTTTTCCGCAAGTATTTTCTGATTGAATGCCATATTTCAATAAATATATTTAATTTTTTTTTAGGACAATTATAATTGAATTATAAAAAAACATATTATGTCAATCAAAATTACTTTTACTGAAGAAGAGATTTTATCAACACCAAACTACTATGACATGGGTAAGAAAGTCCATGATAGATTTTGGCAAGCAAAGAGGGACCAAGAAGGACCTCAAATTGATGATGAACATGTTGGTCTAACTATTAATGAAGATGGACTGGTGACCGCAATACATCGTCCTGATGACTATGATACTTGTGTTGTGTGTGGAAAGATAACTCCATACCTCAAAAGTACAAATATAAATCTTAGATATGGTTATATCGAAGGTGCTGGCCAAACTTGTCCTAACCCTGAAAATTGTGGTTAATATTTTTTCTAATTCCTGATATATATGTAAAAAAAATACATATATAATAGATGGAAAAATTCAATCCCTATCACCAACACTTACTTGTTAAATGTTGGGCAACTAATCCTCCAAAACAGGAGGAGGAATTAAACAAATGGTTTATAAACTTGGTTGAAACGGTGGGAATGAAAGTTGTTGATGGACCTACAAGTGTTTATGTTTCAGATTTAGGTAATGAAGGATTAACGGGAACCGTGACGTTGGCGACTTCTCATGCTTCCATTCACATTTGGGACAACTTGGAAATACCAATGATTCAGTTCGACATTTATAGTTGTAAATGTTTTACATTGGAACAAGTCATGGATTGTTTCGAACCATTCGGACTTGTGAGATCTGAATGGATTATGATTGATAGAAACGATAAACCAACAATCATTTCAGAAGGAAGTTGGTGGAAAAAATAAATGGTTAAAGTTAACCACTTATTTTTTTTTATAGATTATTTTCTTTACTTTTAGGGATTGAAACTCACTAAAAAAAAAGATATGAACAAATTTAAAAAATCAGAGTTGGCACTATTGGTATTGGTGTTAATTCTCATCATGGTATCGGAATACTATTTTGTGTTCCTTAATGAACCCCTCAAAGCCATTTTCATCGGGTTATGGTGTCCTACCATTTTAGGATTCGTAATGATTTTTAACTTGAAAAAAAGAAATGGATAACATCGGAATAGTAATTTTGTCTATAGTTGTGATGGTAGCATTTTTAATCTTTATTATCACAACTTTCAAGGAAATCTCCAAAATGGAGAAGGAGGGATATCAGTACAAAAAACCTGTATTCGGTAGAGACGCAGTTTATAATATTTTAGAAAATTTATTCAACGATGATAAATTGTCTAAGAAAGAAAAAAAGAATTTATTAAAAACTATTGATAGGACCATATCAGATATGGAGTCCGATGGAATGTATTTTCCTGAAGAAATAAAAGATGAACTCGAAAAACAACGTGAAGAACTTTACTGTGAGTATAGTGGATTACCTTCAGTTCGGGCTTACGACCGAAATAATCAGATATAATGAGAAATTTAATTCTAATAGGCCACCCAAACGAAGAGTCTTTCTGCTATAACGGTATATTCAAAACTATAAAAGATGAATTGGAAAAAAATGGTGAATTAGTTGAGGTAATTGATATATACCGAAACTCATTCGCACGACCGAGAACGGATTTGATTAACCGATATAAGGAGTTAGTTACTTGGTCTGATAGAATTTACATCATATCACCTGTATGGTGGTTTAGGTTGACCCCAAGGGTTGAAACTTTTTTTGATGAAGTATTCACACCAGGATTTGCATATAAATTTGTACCAGTAACAAAAGTATATGGATACCCAAAACCACTACTTTCACATAAAAAAGTAAGAACTTATATAACACATGGTGCACCCGCATTACCTGTACTAACTATATATCTTAATTCGGTAAAATTAAGACTGGTAATGGGTGTATATTCATTTGTATTTGGTTGGTTTAAAACAAAAACAAGACAGTTTTGGAGTGTACCATTTGTATCAGATAACAAAAGAAAGAAATATTTGGATATTGTAAGAAAAGATATACTAAACGATTTAAGAAAAAAAAAGAGAAGCATTGTTTTGTGAGTACAGTGGATTACCTTCACCCAAAGCATATGACCTAAACCAAGTCTAAAATTATGAAAACGGAAATAAAAGTTGAAATGCGTAAATCCGCATCTGTTGAATTAGAAGATTACTGTGTCAACTCAATGGGAGACAGAAAAGGTAAAGGTGACTTTTTGGAAGTCACTGAATGGACTAATGGAGAAGGATATGATATTCACATGGAAGACTCTAGTGGAACAACTCGATTCATGTTGACTTGGGGTCAGTTTGATGCGATGAAAAAGTGTATTAAGACGATTGACAAATCACATCACACCAAATAATATTTGGTGAAATACAACTATTTATTTAATTGGTAAACAATAACAAAATATGAACGTAAGAATATTAGAATCGGGCACAAGACTGAGGTTTTTTTTGGCGAACAATCCAATGGGAGAGTTGATTAAAGTTGTTTGTAATGAGTGTAAAAGAAATAAAAAACGGAGACCAAAAGAGACTTCTGAATAAAATAACAATATTTCATAATATTTATACCTGATGAAAGTTTGTATCAAAATCGCAAAATCAGGAGTTAGTCAGGAACAAGTGGAGGTTATCTCTTCATTCGTCAAATTTTTACAAAGCCAACTTCCGTTATCTTCAGATGTGGAGATAAAATTTATTGATGACCAAAACCAAACTGGTACAACAGGTGTAAGAATGTCAGGTAGTAAGATTAACGTTTTAGCAAAAGGTAGAATGTTAATTGATATCTTAAGGACTTTATCACATGAATGGGTTCATGAGTATCAGACTCAGGAAATGGGTGTTGACGAAAAAGAAAAAATACAAGATATTGGTGGACCTGAAGAGAATATGAGTAATGTTCTCTCAGGTATTTTTATTAAGAAGTTTGACAAACAAAATCCTGACTTCAAAGACAGACTTTACGAAGGTAAGAAAGAAGAAAGTCAACTTGACAAGGAAATGGACGAGTTCCAAAGAGTTGTTCAAGACTTATCAAGAGATGAGGGTATTGATATTTCCGTAATAGATGTAATCAGAGCATTCAGAAATGCTGAAGAGACTTTACTTCCTGCCGAAGTTTGGGGTAAATTGGAAAATACTGAATCCAATCAAATAAAAAAAGGTGAAATGGATAAGGTTAAGGAGATTGCGAAAAGATATCGTAAATCTAATCCAATCAAATTAGCAAAAAAACTTATTCGTGGAGAATATGATAGACCACTTATTCTTAAGTTCGGTGACAGATATCATTTGGTTGCTGGTAACACAAGACTTTCAACTGCAGCGGCGTTGGGTATGACACCAATAGTTTTGATTGGAGAACTTTGACTTTTTACTATTCTAAATTCTTCGTAAAACTCAGGATAACTTTCTAAATATCCTTCAAGTGTTTCATCATCATAATCAATATCCTCAGCATTCCAATACCAATATAGATTTTTATCAGGTTTAAATCCATAATAGTCATGATTATCGTATTGACGTTCACAAATTTGGTCAGCATATTGATGTTGACCAACACAGATGAAACCTGAAGTAACGTCTTTTATAATGTTAGACTCTCCATAGGGAATATATCTATTGTTAATCCAATTCAACCTTTCAATTAATTTTTGATAAAACATATTGGCTTGTCCCCATCTCACGGAGGAAAAAAATATAACACAATCTGACTCGAATAATTCTTTAGAAATTTTCCATAATTCATCATCAGGGTTATGTAAAGAAGCCCAACATCTGTGATAACCTGAAGGATTTTTTTCTTTGTCTTTAAGTAATGCTTGTTTTACTCCACATTTATTTCCATCTTCTCTTGATACGTTTCCTTCACAGGGATGAATTACTAAATCAGGAACGTTAATAATTGTCACATTATCTAATTTTTTTGACATTACTTCCGCTAAAATGGTGGACTTTGGAGATTGGGTTTTGAGAATATTTTTGTATCTATTGGAGCAAGTTAAAAATAATACTTTATTGAATTTTTTTAGGGATAAAATTGTATCTACTAATTTTTTGTAATTTCCTTCCATATACAATAAATACTATGGTGTAATCCATTTTTCACCTTCCCAATATTCGCAACCCGTGATTTCTAATTTATATGGAAAATAATTCTCATAAGATTCATAAATGTATAATAAATTTTTACTTTGGGTCTTTCCGTAATTACTTAATGCTAAGATAGCATCTTTACCCAAAGAAAATTTAGGTATATTTTCGAGGAAAGCAGTTTCTAATCCTAAAAGAACTTTTTTGAACTCCCTGAAACGTGTTAAGGCAACTACTTCACCGTTGTGTTTAAGTTCAATAATTTTCAAATCCCCAAAATTTGAATTATTATCATAATAATCTAATAAATTAAATTTTTTTCTTTGGAAATACCTCTGAAAAAATAAGTTTACTTCCTCATTATTTTTTTCATAAGGGAATACTCTAACTTCGAGTTCCGATAATAATTTTCTTCGTTTGTAAGATAATTTGATTTTATCATTATTGATTCTACAACTCTTAGCTTGATACCAATAAATTGGAGGTTGAATGTTCGGAAGAAAACCTAATTCCAAAAGTTCATCTTCTGTTTCTCCTTCAGGCAATACAAATGCTTCACAAAAAACTCTATCATTTTTTACATGTCCGTGTAAATGATCAAAGATTATTTTCATTTTGATACCTTAAATCTAATTTATCATATTCCTCCGATCTCTCCTTATTTGATTCACCCGATTCTAAGTCTGTATGGTCGTAGTTGAATACATCTGTGTCAGGGGTTACCCATCTTCCATTTCTTTCTGCTGTCCAAAGAGTTGTATTATATTTTCTGTGTATGACAATATCTTGTTTCACTGTGAAAGATGGGTCATGCATTATCAAACGATTATTCGGTTGTATTGCGAAGTTACCATTATCCATTTGTATAAAATGTCCACACTTGTGTTGAGATGGGAATTCACTCAATCCGAAATCAGTATCACTCATGTCATCAGAACTTCCCCAGTCTAATGTAAATAAATAACGGCCAGAATATTGAACCCTTCTTCTTGAAGTAAATTTACAGGTTTTGTTTTTAAGAATTGGAAACGCTGTAACACCTACGTGATAAGTAAAGGAGTCCCATAATACAAGTTCATCTAATTCTTGTTGAGGGGCATCTTCTTTCCAACAAAATGCGTGTATTGGCATTCTCCACCATATTCCACCATCTTCCATCATAAAATGGAAAAGTGGTGCTTGTGCGGGTATTGATGACATTCCAAAAATATAACAGGGAAACTTTTTATCGAAGGAATCTTCTTGATTTCTCAAAAAATTTCCTCGGATGTATGCTTCGACTATCGGTAGAGGTGTGTTCAAATATGACATAAATTCTTTTTTTCAAGGATACAAAAAATTAGTCAGTTTGTAAAATCTATTCAACTTCGATTACTTCAAGTTTATATGTTTTTTTGAACCAATAATTAACTACGGTCAAAAGTACATTATCAATATATCCTTTACCGAATTTTTTATTCAAATCAAACTTTACCAAATCTGAAATATACATTGTCTTTGTTTTGATATCGAATAAGAAAAACTCATTTACCCATGTTTGTTCTTCTCGGCTATAATGTAGATAAGGGAAACCAAATTTATCATCAATGTATTTCACAATATGTTTTTCGATTGTTGTCATATTAAGAAATATAACAAAAAATAAGATTGGAAAAATGATTTCAATTTCTTTATAATGAGATAATTTTTCTTATTTTTATATTATGAATATAAATACGTTTTTAGAGAAAGTTTCGTGGAAACTACATAGAGTCAGTTTCAAAGTTAGTTTATTTACTATTGGATATTATGGAGATTCTTCTTCATTCAACTTCAGAGTCTTCACAGTCCTTAATAAACTTCAAGAGAGTTCATTATTATCTTTTTCGTGCAGGTTACCAAATAAAACTAATGTAAAGAGGTTTGTTATTGACCATTGGGATTTTTTGTTTTTAAGACATTACCTTTACAAAAAATATGAAAGTTTGATAGACAAAGAATTGTGGACAGTAAGAGGGGCGTCTAAATTGGACAGATTGAAAATGAGAATTTTAAGGAAGTTCTTTTAGAGAAGCGAAGTCTCCTTCGTAATCTTCTTCGTCTGAACAATTTTGTTCGAAACCTTCCATCAAAGAATCATAGAACCAATCCTTAGATAAATCTACCAAAATTTCTTCCGTTTCTTCGAAACTTTCTTGGGTCAATTCGATTTCACTTGACAAACTATATAAAAAATTATTTATTGCTTTTCGGATAACTTCATCAGCATATTCATATCCGTCGCCAAATTCGCTACATGGTTCGTACCCATCTTCGTCTTCGATTGCCTCTTCAATAAATTCTGTCAAGTATTCTTGATTGAATCTCCTTTTTATTTTATCAAATACTGTATTTTCTGTAATCAATTGATATTGAGACTCAGTTATTATGTATTTCATAATCATAAATATAATTAAACTAGTATTTATATACAGTGAGAGACCTTATCAGAAAAATATTACACGAAGAAACTCAAAAAAGTTTAGTACCAATGATTAGAAGACTAATCGAGGGAGCTGTTGTCCGTCAGTATGAAAAAGAAATATGTGATGTTGATATTGATGTTATAGAATCGGGGGAATACAAAGTTTATTTAATTACTGTAACTTTCGATGTTGATCCGTATCAAGTAATGGCAAATGCTTTTGTAGGTTCTTCAATACAAGAGGATATTATGAATGATATTTTTATGTTGTTGGATAGTAATTTTGATATCCAACCAATGCTTCGAAGAAAGTATGTTAGGGGTTGTAAAAACGTAGATTCCTCTGATGAAGAATTATCAGAATACTCAAGAACATTAAAAAACGCAAGACAACAGGGTGTTGGATTAAGGTTCCCTAAATCCGCAGTAAAGTCCACTCCCATGAGATTTAGACCATATAACAGATAATATTATGAAAAAAATAATTAAATTAACTGAATCAGGGCTTTTGACTATAATTAAAAAGGTAATTAATGAGTCTGACCCAAAAGTTGGCATTGGAAAAAAACCAAAAGATTCAGACAGGAGATTATATACTGATGAAAATCCTAAAGATACTGTAACTGTAAAGTTCAGGACTAAACAAGATATTATCGATACGTTAAATAAGGATAGTTTCAAGTCAAAATCACATCAAAGACAATCACAAATTATTAATTTAATTCATCAAAGATTGAGGGTTGCTTTAGAAAGAGCAAAAGACCCTGAAGTTAAAGAAAGATTGAAAACAGCTTTTGAGTATATCGAAACTCAAAAAGAAAAATCAAAAAAGAAAACTGAGGAGATGAAAGAGGGTGAAATCACAGAAAGATGTTGGAAGGGTTACACTCAAAAAGGTATGAAAACTATGTTTGGAAAAAGATATCCAAACTGTGTTAAAAAAGAATCGGTGGGAGAGACAGATGAAGCCGCAAATCCGGCACAACAGGCCGCCATCGCTATCAACATGAAGAAAAGTGGTATCGAACCCAAAAACGAATCATTATATGAGGATTTATATGGATCCGTAGAAGAAACTGATTATGAATACAATTCTTTAACTGAAGCAGAATATCAAGGCAGAAAAGTCCAATTAGGAAAAATAATGCAGGGAGATATTAAGAAGTTCAAGGTTTATGTTAAAAACGACAAAGGTAAAGTCGTTAAAGTTAATTTTGGATTCGGTGGTAAGTCGGCAAAAGGAAAACGAATGACAATTAAGAAAAACAATCCTGAAAGAAGAAGGTCATTCAGAGCGAGACACAATTGTGATAATCCTGGTCCAAGATGGAAACCAAGATATTGGGCATGTAGAACTTGGTAAATAATTAACCATGATACGATATCCGAATTACGTTAAGAAAAAGAAATAACATGAACTTACAAGAAGATATACATAGGATTAAAGAGGTGATGGGGGTGGTTTTGAAACCTGAAATCGAACCTATATATGATTTTTATAAGACCGTTTACAGTCCTGATGATAAATCAATTACTGGGGCATATATGATTACTGGTGAGGATGAAAATAACATTCAAGTTATGAACATCAAAGAGATGGCTCGTGAGAATAGAATTTTTATGGACAATGCCCAAGACTATAGTCTGAATATTCAAAAGTTCAATTTACCAAAATCACAAGTAGAAGTTTTAGGTAAAGATGAAGAGATGGAAGGATTCAATTATATCAAGATTCCATATTGGTTATACAAGAAGATGATAGACCAATTAGAAGTGATTAGAATTAAGGGGAAAAAGAGATCTGATGTTACTTATGCACAGAGTAAGAACAATAACTTTTTGAAGAAATTAAATGACCCTGATGTAATCAAATATATTTCAATTACAAATCCTGATAAGTCGGGGATTGCAAACCTACGATACGCGGTTCAAAGGTACAAACCTGAAGAATAATTATTTTTATTCGAGTTTTTTTATTCAGATATTTTTTTTATATTTGGGTCATATCTAAAATAAAAAAACTCATGTTACAACTTATCAAAATTTTAATTGTGGGATTCATCATTGTTTGGGGCATATCCAATATCCCGAACTTTGTGACATACTTAGTCATAGGAGCAATAGCATTATTTTTTTTAAGATTAATGTAGGGATTGTTTTATTTGACAATACCAAAATAAATTATTACAGTTAAACAAAAATAAAACTATGGAACTATTACAAATTATCGGATGGATATTCTCCCTCGCAACAGCATTAATCTTAGGTAAAGGGGCGATTGATAAAATCATAGGGACCCAAGAAATGGTAGGGAACTTTGCTTTTATGAAGTTAGAGAAGTATAGACTTGTAACAGGTTTAGGAGAATTGTTAGGAGTTGTATTATTGTTAATCCCAATGACCTCATTTTTAGGAGCAATCTTAATTGCATCTTTCATGAGTGCAGCAACGGTAATTCATTTATCTCTTATGGGTGGAAATAAAACTTGGTTTCCTATTTTGTTGGGAGTATTAGGATTGGTAGGACATTTCTTAAGAGTAATATAAATTATTGATGGAATAACAAAAATAGATGCTAGCAAAAGATTATATAGGATATTTTTACCATCATCACAACAATGATAAATGTTTGTTTATTGATAGAACAATAAATCATTCTGATTTAACATTAAGACCAATAATTGATTTAATCCTTGAAAATAAACCAGAGTGTGTACTTTATAATTATCCAACAGAGGCTGCGATAGATTGGTTGGCTCGATGTTACACTGAGAATACAGATTTCGCCATTCACCCCGAATTTTTTGAATTAGAAAACATATTACTACAAAATAATTGTAATTTTTATTTAGTACTTGGTTCTCACTATCCTGAATTATATAAACCGTTTGAAAATTCAATAAAAAATTTCAAAATTTTATATTGGCCAACTTATTTAATATCTCATACATATGATGGTTTAAAAGATTTATACCTTTCACCAAGAGGTTTAGATGGTCCAATGAACGTTGAAAATTTATCGATAAAGGATAGTTTTAATAAATTATATTTAAACCTCAATAACAAATCGAGATATCACAGATGTTTGATGATGGATGAATTATATTCTAACAATTTATTTGAGTTTGGTATAAATTCTTGGAATCAAAAAACGGATGAATATGGGATAAATGATATGTTAGTAAATGATGTATTGTTAAATGAAGATATGACTTTTAAATTTAAACATTGGCAAGAAAAATACATGAATGTGGACGGTTATAGAATAAAAGAATATGGATTTGAAGATGAATATACCGACATGATTACAGAACCGAATTGTTTTATGTCTTTAGTTGGTGAATCTTCCATGTATATTCCGTTTGTAACCGAAAAAACTTATCGACCAATTTTATTGAAACATCCATTTCTTTGTTATGGCGCAAAAAATCAAAATAAAGAAATAACTAAATATGGATTTGAATTATATGATGAAATATTTGATTATGACTTCGATTCAAAAAATAATATCAGTGATAGAATAAAAGGTATTGTTGACAATCTTAATAATTTAAAAAATGAAAATTATTACGATTTATATAAAAAAATAGAACCTAAACTAATTTATAATAAGAATCATGCTCTTAAGATAAGGGAAAATGATAACTTTAATCCGTATGTTGAGTTTTATGAAAAATATTCAAATAGAGTTTAATTTTTAAATTATTCTAAATATGAAGAGAAGACTTTTTACTTTTGGTTGTAGTTTTACAAATTATAAATGGAAAACTTGGGCAGATATTATTGGAACCCAATTTGAAGAATTTCAGAATTGGGGTAAATCAGGATCTGGTAATTTTTTCATATCAAGCAGTTTATACGAGTGTCATTCTATAAACAAAATTACCAAAGACGATGTGGTTTTGATTATGTTTTCATCAATAGATATTATATAAATGAAAGGATTAGTTTTTGCGGGTTGTTCGTTTACTTGGGGACAAGGGTTGTATTTTTATTCGGATCTTAATCACACTCCCAAATTTGAGGCTTGGGTATATGACTACAGTTTAATGACTGATGCATTAATTAAATTTAAGGACACAATTAGGTTCCCTAGATTAGTTGCCAATCATTTTAACACTTTTGAAGTGTGTAAAAAAACAAATGGTGGTAGTGATGTGACCAGTTTGATGTTTTTAAAAAAATTATTTGGTAAGTATGAAGAACCAGTAAATGACCATATAAATGCGTCTACTTGGTTAACTGAGGAAAATTATTATTTTGATGATATTGAATATGTTATTTTCCAAATGACGCAACCATATAGATCTGGATTTAAGATTATATATAAAGGAAAAGATTATTGGGTATATCCTAATCCTACCTTTAATAATGTATCTATGATTCATGAAACTTTAGAGGATGGTTCACAACATCCTATGGAAAATGGGGTAAATGATATTTTTTTTAAATGGCTAGACGAGAATAATTACACTATTCAAGACTACCTTGATTTACATATGAATCATTTTAATAATGAAGTTAAAAATTATCTTGGATATTTAGAGGCGAACGGTATAAAAACTAAAGTATTGTTTTGGGTCAATGATTCGTCTATGTTATTCGATGATGACTTCTACAAACAAAGACATATCTTATTAGAGCACGAAGGTAAAACCTATAAAACAATAAGTGATTTACAAAGTAGTTGCAAAGAAAGATTTGTTATTGCATATGACAAAGAGGGATTCGGAGGAGAGATACCTGAAAACGCTAAATCCGATCATCATCCGTCAAAATATTGTCATGAAGTAATTGCAAAAAATGTAATTAACTCAATCAGTAATGATAAAAAATAATTTATATATTTTTGGTTGTAGTTTTAGTTCACCGTATCATGAAGATACTGATGAGTATAGAAGATATAAGACATTTTGTGGTGGTAGTTTTCCGAACACTTGGTTTGAATTACTATCAAATAAACTGAATCTGAATCTTATAAATCATGGAATTCCTGGTGCGGGAAATGACATGATATTTAATAAAATAATTGAAGAAATAAGAACAATTTCAAAAGATGATGTGGTCATTATTGGATGGTCATTTCTTTCAAGGTTTATGTGGGCTAATCGTAAAAGTAAAAAATGGGTTAACATGAATTTCGGTAGAAATCATTCGGTTTTAAATGGGGATGAAGATATTACTGAAGACACATCAAATGAAATAGTATTTAATAGAACAAGTAATGGTACGTTTCAACTATATACTGAAATTATAAATCAAAGAATAGAATTGATTAATTATATTTCTGAATTAATTGGGTTTAAAGTATTTTATTGGTCTTGTGATTCATATGTTCTTTATAGTAAAGAAATACAACATAGGGATAATACAAAAATAGTTATGGGAGAAAAGATTTATATAGAATCGGAAGTTGATAACATGATTAAACTGATTGAAAAAAATGGAGGGGTTAGAATAAAAGAAGAAACCAATCAAGAAATATATGATTTCCATTTAGGAAAAACGGGACATCAGGTGATGTGTGATTTGTTTCTTAAACACATAAGTCAATTAAACTAATTTTGAATAGTAAAAAATATAAATTATGTGTACATATAACATATATAACGAAAATATAATTTCACACAGTAAATGTGGAACTAGATATCTTAACGACCAATTTAAATTGGGTTTCAAATTTGGTATTGAACCACCCCAAATCGGGGCCACAGAATTAATTGAAAATGGAGATTTTAATAAAATCAAGTGGGTAATCATAAGAAATCCGTATGATCATTTTTTGAGTGCGGTTGATACCCTATCTAATGATTTTAGGTACATGTCAGAATTACACAATGTAAAACCTGAAGATGATTTATTTTTAGAAGTATTAAGAACATTTTTGATGGGGTACGATGACCATTGGTCACCTAATTTTTTTAAACATATATACATTTTAACTAAAAAAACTAATTTAACTTTAGTTCATTTACATGATTTATCAAATTTTATTGAATCTGAATTAAAATTACCACCAATAATTAAAAATAAAGACCACTCAAGTAGAAAAAGTTATAATGGAAATGAAATAGAAAGAAGAATTTATGAACATTATCCTAAAATGGGGCATATTGCACAAAACTTAATAAATGAAGAATTATATTTTTACGGTAAAATTATTAGTGAAAATTCCGTTTTTAACCCAATATATAATAGACATTTAATGTGATAAATTATGAATAACAAATTAGCCCTCACCCAAAAGGTGGGGGTTTTTTATTACACAGATATTTATTAACATGAATTTACAAGAGAACATTACACGATTGAAACAATTGATGGGAGTTTTGTCTGAACAGGATACAAATACGGAAGTTCAAACCAAAGATTTTTCGGAATGTAAAAAAAATGCGGAAAAAAAATTCACAGAAGCAAAAAATTTTATAATCAAGTGGATTTCGGATCCAAAAACAAAAGAAAAATTCAAAAAAAATTGGGGGGTTGGAAAAGATAATTTAATTCCGACAGAACAGTATCGATATATGGATTCGTACGCGGAATCTGATAATGTAGATGATATATTCAATGGATACTTAGAACTTTTGAAAAAAATTCAACCTGATTTTTATTTCACAGGAGATGATAAAAGTTTAATAAATCAAATTGATTTAAACACTGATAATGAATCTGAAAAGGCCAATAGAGGAGATGCAATTGCTTTTGTGAATAAAAATCTTTCCAACGAAACAGTTTTAATTAATTGTGAAGCATTTATGAATCAAGCAGATCAACTGTCAATTTTGATTCATGAAATTCAACATTTATTATTTTATTATTTTCCATTCAATC
>Ga0209550_10000371_pt1 | contig 40886 bp, 34 predicted proteins | sample LauGreSuBDMM15SN_2_FD_187567 | JGI IMG/M metagenome (GOLD analysis project Ga0209550, IMG submission 187567) | Freshwater lake microbial communities from Lake Michigan, USA - Su13.BD.MM15.SN (SPAdes) (version 5) | ecosystem: Environmental > Aquatic > Freshwater > Lake | place: Lake Michigan...
ATAGTCCTACTTTTACAGGAACAGTAAGTGGTGTTGATAAAACAATGGTAGGTTTAGAAAATGTAAATAATACAAGTGATGCTAATAAACCCGTTTCAACTGCCCAACAAACAGCTTTAGATCTTAAGGCACCATTAGCAAATCCTACTTTTACAGGGACAGTAAGTGGTGTTAATAAGACAATGGTAGGTTTAGGAAATGTAAATAATACAAGTGATGATAATAAACCCGTTTCAACTGCCCAACAAACAGCTTTAGATCTTAAGGCACCAATAGATAGTCCTACTTTTACAGGGACAGTAAATGCTCCTACTGTAATATCATCTAATAATAGCACTAATGTAGCAACAACTGCTTATGTTAAAGCTGTTATTGGTGATTTAATAAATTCTGCTCCTGAAACTTTAGATACATTAAAAGAAATTGCTAATTCTTTAGGTAATAATCTTAATTTATCAGAAACTTTAACAACATCTATTGCATTAAAAGCACCATTAGCAAGTCCAGCATTTACAGGAACAGTAACGGGTATTACATCAGCTATGGTGGGTTTAGAAAATGTAGATAATACGAGTGATGCTAATAAACCTATTTCAATGGCTCAACAAACTGCTTTAAATACAAAACAAGATACATTAACATTTGATAATGCTCCAGTAACAGGGTCGAATAATATGCTAAAATCAGGAGCTATTCATACAGCATTAAATGAAAAAACAACACTTAGTGCAGTTCAAGCAAATAACAATATATGGACAGGAACTAATACATTTACAAATACAGGATTAAAAATAAAAAATTCAGGAACAACAGGATTAATTATAAATATAGGATCTAATTTATCTGCTGATAGAACATTAACAATAAATACAGGAGATGCTAATAGAAATATTACATTAGATAATGATATAACATTTACAGGAAATCATACTAAAACATTTACCTCAACAGGTACAACAAATATTACACTTCCACAATCAGGTACTTTAGCTACATTATCAGGATCTGAAACATTTACTGGTAATAAAACATTTACTGGATCAGTTGATATTAGTCGTATGATTGAAAGCTTTACCACATTAAGTATAAGTTCTAATGTAGTAAATATTTATATAAATAATTTAACTAGTACATTTTATTATACTGATCAAACTGCTAATTTTACTTTAAATATATTAAATGTACCATCAAATACTAATAAATCATATACTATATCATTATTAATAGATGCTACTAATAATGGCAAATTTTATTGTGATAAAATATCTATAAGCAATTCGCCCACACCTTCATCCACATTAATTATACCATTGGGAAATGGTGGTTCCAGTAACTTATCAATTGATTCAAACGCAACATTTGTTATACAACAATTAACTATATTAGTATTATCATCTGGTAATAATAAAGTAATAAGTTCTCTTTCTTCATTTTGGTAAAATATTATATTATAAAATAATTATGTTTATAATTTAATATGAATTCATTATCATCCATAAAATCAATACATAAAATAAATACAAAAAAAAAATATAATATATCTTTTTTTAATAAATATTATAAATGGTCTATAACCGATTTAAAAAATTTTTCAACAAACAATTCTGTACAAGTTACAGAATTTATCTTTGTTGACAATAATAATAATAATATTAACATGACAAATTGTACAGTAACTAATCCAAATGGCAGTAGTCCTAATAATGAGTCTGTAGATAATTTAAAAGATAATAATCTTGAAACAAAATTTTTAGATTCTAATATAAAAAATAATAATGTATCAAATGTTTTATTTACTTTTCCTCAACCAATTATAGTTAGTGGATATAAATGGGTAACTGGAAATGATACACCTGAAAGAGATCCAAAATCATGGCAACTGTATGGTTCTCATGACGGTATAAATTGGATAATAATAGATACAATTACAAATTATATGGCAACAGATAATCGTAAAACGTATACTGAAATATTTAAAATATCAAAAATGAATAATATCGTTGTATTTTTACCATTTGAATCAAATAATATATTAAATAATTACGGGTCATATTCATTAGCATTAAGTAATATTGGTGGATCAATAACTAATATAAATAATCGTAATGCATTATATTTAAATGGCACATCCGCTAGTTATCTTAATTTAGGAACAATTGCAAATATACCTACTTCTGGTATGTCATTTACATGTTGGATTTATCCATTAAGTACTAATGGGGATTGGCATCGTATTTTTGATTTTGGAAATGGGCCTGGATCAGATAATATATTGATTGGTTTTCAAAATAATCAACAAAATTTAGCATGGCATATATCTGGTTATGGAACAGCTACACAAGAAACTAATATAATAAGTAATAAAACAATAATAAATAAATGGACACATGTAATATGGACATTATCAAATCCAAATGCTAATAATAGATGCACATCGAAATTATATATAGATAAACAATTAGAAAGAACTAGTAGTAATATGATTTACCCAAGAAACATACCTAGACAATATAACTATATTGGTAAAAGTAATTGGAATAGTGATCCATATTACAAAGGATATATTGATGATTTTATGATGTTTGATAAAGAGTTAACACAAACTGAGATAAATGAATTATATTAAAATATTGAATTTAGATTTATTTATAATTAATATTATTTAAATAATATTAATTATGAATATTACCGACAGAGTTAATCTTATTACTTCAATTGGATGTGAAGTCATTGGTAATGATAGTGTTAATGGTATATCACCATTACAAAAGTTATTAGAAAATAAACCTATTGTTATTGCATATGATGGTTTTGAACCATCTGGAAGAATGCATATTGCACAAGGTTTATTAAGAGCACATAATGTAAATAAATTTGTTAAAGCAGGTGTACATTTTAAATTTTGGGTAGCTGATTGGTTCGCCTTAATGAATCTCAAATTAGGTGGAGACATTAATAAAATTCAAAAAGCAGGTAAAGATATGATTAAAATATGGGAAGCATGTGGAATGGATACTAAAGCAGTTGATGATAATGGTAATCCAATGATTGAATTTATTTGGTCATCTGATGAAATAAATAAACGATCAGATGAATATTGGCGTTTAGTCTTAGATATTGCAACAAAATTTAATCTAAATAGAATTAAAAAATGTACGACAATCATGGGTAAAAAAGAAGAAGATAATGTATTTGACACTATTATCGGATTAAACGCTGAAATAACACAAATGTTTGAAGAAAATAATATCCAAGAATTAGAAAAATATAAAGATTCTATAATGAATAAATTAAAAATATTATTAAATACTAAATTAGATGAATTAGCTGCTTCACAAATATTTTATCCAGTTATGCAATGTGCAGATATATTCTTTTTAAATGTTGATATTTGTTCTTTAGGATTAGACCAACGTAAAGTAAATATGTTAGCTATTGAATATTGTGATAAAATAAAACGTAGATTTAAACCAGTAATTATTTCTCATCATATGTTACAGGGATTAGATGGTTCTGATAAAATGAGTAAATCTAATCCAGATAATACTATTTTTATGGATGATTCTGAAAATGAAATTAAACGTAAAATTAAACGTGCATTTTGTGAACCACAAAATATAGAAAAAAATCCATTAATTGATTGGATAGAACATTTAATTTTACCAATAGTTGGAAATATTAGTATTGCAACCGCTCATACTGATGAGTTAGAATCAAAATCAGAAGTTGAAATCAATTATACTAATATTGTAGAATTAAAAAATAATTTTTTAAATGGTAAAATACATCCAAAAGGATTAAAAGATGCAGTAACTAAATCAATTATAGGATTATTGATACAAGTACAAGTAAAGTCAAAATAAAAATCATATTAGTTTATTTAAAATAATATTATATTATTAAATATAATATGTCATACAGATTAGTAAAAAATCAAATTGGAGGTGTAAATATCACTTTAGAAAAACTTATCAATATTGATAATGGTGTTTATATAATTAGTAGTCATGGTTTAAGTAGTACAAAGCATGCATATGTAGTATCAGATAATACTTATATCATATCATTAACTAAATCAACTCAAAATTTATGTGGATTAAAAGGAGATCAAATTAATGCATGTAGAAATTATGATGAATTAATTAAATTATTAAATTCACATAAAAGTGATAATGATAATTCAAATAATTTATATATATATGGTCCTGGTGAAATTATCGCTTTACCAGAAATTGTAAATACAGGCATTTTGTCATCTAATAATTTAACTGACAAAATGTTAATAGATGAAGCTAAAGAAAAAACTCATTTTACAGAAGAAGTTATAACTATTAGTGATAAAAATAATGATGGAAGTACCATATGTTTTTTGACTATTTTGAGCGAAACATATCCACATCTATATTATGTAAAATCATCAATAAGTGGTCAAACTCCAAGTGAATTACAAGAAAAAATAAATAATTATTATGACAATTTAATAAACCCGATAAGAGAAGTGTCTATGGCAAGAATTCATATTAATAAAAAAACTATTAGAAATGTTTTAAAAAAAATTTTAAAACAAAAATTAAAAATAATATACATTGATAATGCTGATAATAAATATGATATATGTAGATATGTAGATATGGATCAGTTTTTTTTGTCTGGATTATTAAAATTTACAAATAATGGAATTGAGGGGTATGATGAAAGTTTATTGCGCGGCAATTTTAGTGTTTTTAATAATCCTTATGATGAAGCAGTTGAATTAGAAATGTTACAAGATATAATAATAAGAAGAGACAATTGTTTAGTAAAAAAATCAGAAATAAATATGGCCCATAAAATACATTTTAAAACTTTACGTTGGGTATATAGGAAATTAAAAGAAAATTTTCCATATGTATATAAATTTATACTTTTTTCATTAATTGAAAATCATTATACATGTAATTTAGATACAATTATTAGTAGTAATAATCTAAAACCATCTGTTTATATTTTAAATATGTGTAGAGGATTTAAATCAAATAAATCTAAATTTGACAAAGAATATTATATAAAAATAAATAAAGTAATTGATAGATCTTTAATAGAAAAATTATCATATCCTTTTACTAAAAATACTTTAATAAGTTTAAATAATATTAACCAATTTATATTTACAAAAAAATTTTTAGAAAAAACTAATAAACCATGGTATCAACATATAATTACAACTTTTGAAAATAGACGTACTGAATTTAATAAACAAATATTTTCATTTTCAGAAATAGAAAATACATTAGATAATTTATCGCAATATTTTGAAAAAAAAAATATTGCTGATAAAACTATACCAGGTAGTTTTGATTTAAAATTATTTAATACTGAATTTATTGTTGATAATAAAGATAATTTATTTGATAATATATCCGAATATATTAAAGTAAATATAGAAAAAAAAATTATAATAGATCTAAAATTACATATTATACTAGAAGATATAATAAAAGATACAGATCCAGATACAGATACAGATACAGAATCAGAATCAGAATCAGAATCAGAATCAGATACAGAATCAGAATCAGAATCAGAATTAAGATCAGAATTAGACGATGATAAATAAACTTATTTATTGAAATAAATATTGATCTACAGCTGAATCTTTAATTACCTGTTCAAATTGTTTTGTTAATTTATCCTTGGAAAATGCCATATTTAATATATGTCTGTCTACTGTTAATTTATTATTACTTGGATCTGCTGCTATATATATATAAATTTTAACTTCTCTATCTTCACTTGGCATATCTTTATGTGAACAAAATCTTACTGCTCTACCCATTACTTGTTCTAATCTTGACATATTCCAATATGGTTCCATTATATGAACTTGTCTAACTCTTAAAAGTGATACACCTTCTTTAATAGCAGGGCTGCCTAATATTACCTTAAGATATGATCCATTTTCATTTTCTTTTTTATTAAAAAAATCTTTTGTATATTCTTTTACTAATAAAGCTTCATCTCCTGACCAAATTGCATATCTATTTTTTCCAGGACCATCTTTATTAAAATTTTTAAATCCATTATATTCTAATACTTTGATTAAAGACTGTAAACCACCATATTCTCTAAAATTAGAATACACAAAACATGTACCTTTACATTTTTTTATATTTTTTAAGATTTTATAAAATTTGATAGAGTATTTTTCTAAATTCTTTTTATAGTCTAATGCAGAACCATTAAATGCATTATATCCATCTTCTTTAATTAATCTATCTGGAAATGCAACATTTGATATCATTCTTGAACCGATATAAAAATTATTTGGTAATTTAAGAATATCACCAATTTGTAGTCCTCCTTCTTCACCTTCAACAGTTTTATAACATGAATATTGATATGAACTCATTCTACAACGAACAATTTTGATAGTTTTTTTTGGAAATACATAATCAGGGGCCCCTTTAAAATATGAAACATATCCAGTTAATAATTTTTTTAATTTATTTGCATTTTTAATATCATATGTATAATAATCTTTGGTTTTAACTTGTTTTAAAAATGTATCATTAAATTTTGGATTAATTGGGAATGGCTCATCTGGTCTTAATAAATTTATAGTTAATGCTAATTCAATTGGTTTATCAAATATTGGTGTGGCACTCATTATTATAACTCTTAAACTTTTAGGTCCAGTTTTTATTTCTTTTAAAAATGTTTTATAATAAGTACCATGTTCTGATACTATATTTTGAACTTCATCAATAATCAAGATAGAGTCAGTTAAATCTATTTTATTTCTTTGTGATAAATCCATGAATTTATTATATGATAATATGGTATAATGTTTATCTATTCTTCTTTTAACTTTTTCTAATATTTCATCATATAAATCTGATCCAGGTTCTGATTCAGATAACTCTTTTCTTTCCTTTTCACTTATATATTCATTTCCTGCACATTGAGTTCTTAGTTCTTTATACATATTACCAATTAAAGATGCTGGACATACAAACATAATTTTCTTTTTATGTTTCCATTGTTCAGCTATATTAACGGCGGCACATGTTTTACCGGCACCAATTTTATGATATAGAAGAATACCTTTGTAAGGTGTATTAGGATTTATAAATTCTGATACAAATAATTGTGGTAATTGATATGTAAATTTTTGTGGAAAACATATTTCTTTAAAACTTGGATTTTTTGTAATTTCAAATTTATTAAATATTTTTCCAATTTTTTTTTGAAAGTCTGGTTCTGATATACTTGGATATTTAATTAATCCTCCATTTTGATGGATAATATTTTTATTAAATATTATAATATTTGATAAATCAACTAAGTTAGATTCCATTCAATTAATATTGTTTATAAAATAAAATTAATCAATTAATATTAAATATTCATACTTATTTCATTAATTAATTTTATTTATAAATAAAATTAATTGATAGGAATTATAAAACATTTGTCTTATATTATGTAATATACCGATGATATCACATAATGATCTTAAAAATAAAGGAAATATTAATTAATTTATAATAGTTTATCGATAATTTGTTTAGTAATATATAATTTATCGCCTTTGTAATTACTTGGATCATATAAGTAATTTAATTGAAGTTTTTCGATTAATTCTTTTAATACTCTAATTATATTTCTCATTCCTTCTTCACGTTCTGTTTTATTTTTAATTAAATACTCTATTTCTTTATCTTTAAAATCAACTACATAATTTTTAAAGATAGTTGATTCAATAATTTTTGGTAAAATATGATCTTTTACTATACATATTTTTTCATGGATATCATAACCAGGAATTGATATTATTTTAATTCTATTTTTTAAAATAGGTGATAATTTATCTTGATCATTTAATGTACAACAAAAATATATTTGTGATATATCCATTGAAATATTTGATCCTATATAATTGTCTATAAAATGTTTATTTTGTGAATTATCTAACAAATGGATTAATTGACTTATTGTTCCATTTTTATCATCAGCTATTTTGTCTATTTCATCCAATACTATGATTAATTTAAATGTTTTTGATTCTGAAATTGCATTTACTATTGATCCAGAATGAGCTCCAATATATGCAACACTATGACCAGTAAAAAATGATTGATCAGTAATACATCCAGATTGAATTATTTTAACGGGCATATTTAATGCTTTACCTAAACTTGTAAAAAACATTGTTTTACCAACACCTGGTGGACCACATAATGCTAAAACTTGTGGATGGTTTCCTAATTTAATATTAACTATTTGACGTAAAATTTCATCTTTACACATATTATAACCATAAAACTCTTTATTTAAATTTTCTCTAGCATCATTGATAATTTTTGATATTTCATTACATGGTAATGGACTAAATTTACTAGAAGTATTTAATGTATCCCATGGTATATTTAATACAAAATTAATCCATTCTTTTAATTTATATGATTCTTCATTTGAACTACAGCTACTTAATAACATAATTTTTAAATATATATGATCAATATAACTATTTGGAATTTGTGAATTTCTTAATTTTTCGATAAACTCCTTTGTAGGATCTGTTAAATTTATTGTTACTGAACTGGTTAAATATCCATTAAATTTCTCATATAAATCTAAATAATTACTTAAATATGCTTCAGGACTATCTGATTCATTCATTACATAATATAATTTTATAAGTTCTAATTGATTATTTTCTGGAACTTTTAAAGCAATAATATCAGTTAAACTTACATACTTATCTGTCAAGTAATTTTTAATATTTTCTAGTTTATCATTAATCTTTACTAATGATTTTTCCATTTTATTATTATTTTTATCTAGTTCTATTATTCTTGATGATAATTTATCTATTTTATTTGGTAAATTTGTTCTATTTACAATTAATCCTAAAATCTCTTTGTGTGTAGATACATCACTATTTGAACGTCTACGTTTATGTATAAATGATGTATCATCTTCATCATCATAATCTGAATCATTAAGTTCTTCTGAAGATGAAGAAACAATAAAATCATCTAAACTATTATTTTTTGATAACTTTTTTTTTGTCATACTTAAGATAAATTAAAGTAATAAATGTATAAATAGTAAATTTATTATTTTAATTCAACATTTTTTTAAAATTATATAAAATAATAAATTTACTGTATTAAATATTTTTATTAGTAATATTTAAAATATCTGCCATTATATTACAATCTACATTATTATAATATTTAATAGAAGACATTATATCTTCTTTTTCTTTTTTATTCTTTTTATCAATATAATACCATAATGCATTATACATTGCATCCATACCATTTGAACATGATTTATCTTCTAATGACCAAAATTTTGTATGATCTAATAAATTATTATTTAATAAAGCTTTACCAATACTTTTGATTGAATAATTAAAAGCACCTTTTACTCCAATAGGATTATATTTATTTGTGAATAGTTCTAAAATATCGACTATTTCAATATCAAATAATCTATAGATACCATTCATATTTTTAATGATATGTCTATAATTTTTTAAGACATTTATTTCAAATTGAGACCAAATTATAAATTTAATTTTATTTTTATTTACATTATGTAATTTATTTGTTACTATATTTTCCATTTTTAATAATGATTTACATATTAGATCATCAATTACCTGATTTAAATTATTAATTGTTGTATTTTTATATACATCATCAATTGTAATTTGACATTCATCAAATTTAACAAATTTACATGAAGCCCCCGTATTATTTTCTTTTTTATAAATATTAAATCCAATCATAAATATTTTTTGTCCATGACCAAAATTATTATATTCAGTATCAGTCTCGAAATCATAACCATTTATTAATCCATTTTTTAAAAGTTTAAATGGAATTGTTTCAAAGTCAAGACAAATAATATAGTCATTATTAAATATTTTTTTTAATTCAGTTAATTTTGATTTTTTATCCTTTACATAAAATATTTTATCATAATTTAATGAATTTGCCTTAATAATACTTTTTACAATTTCTTTTTCTTTAATATCATATTTATCAATATTATTTAAAATGTCTTCTGTCTGTACATAACTATAAATATTTTCATTATCTTTTAATTTTTTACATGTCTCCATATTTATTCCTCGAAGTAATGATAATGAACGTGTTTGTTGTGCTAACCACATTTTAACATCTTTTTTATCTACATAATTACCCTTGACATATGGAATATTATATTGTGACTCACCAGAATAATTTGCTAGATCATTTGTATTAATGTTTAATAAAGTATTACATCTAATAATATCATCCATTTTAGTCGAAAATTCTATTTTATGTCTGTTATTATAAATTTCTTTTAATTCATTTATCTGATCATCAAATAAAAATGTTATTGGCATTGAACCATTTAATAAAAATTTATTAAATGAGTTTATACATGCTTTATAATCGGAATAAATTTTTGTTAATTGTATATAATAATTAATATCTTTATTATTAAGATCAACATTAATTATAAAATATTTATTTTGTCTAGTAATTGGATTATAATATGATTGAGTTATATTTTTATAATCAATCTTGATACCATATGGAAAAATAAATGCTAAACTTGATTTATTTTTAATAATAATTTTATTAAATATAGTTTTATCATTTACATCATTACATAAAGATCCCTTTGGAGGAGTAACGACTCCCGTATCACTATTACAATTCATTATATAACAATATACAGCTAATTGTGTTTTATATAATTTTGCTAATTCTGTATTTCTACATGTTTTACCATCAGCATTTAATTGTAAAATAGAGGATTTAATATCAATAATTATATAATCATTATAACTATCTAAATTATTGATATCTAATTTCATTTCTGTAGTTTCTCTGTCTAAATAATTGTAAAACAATTTCAAAAATGCTTTTTTACTTACAATTAAATCAGGAAATCCTCTGAATTTACATTCATCATTAGCACATTCAATCATACCTTGATAAATTATATCTATACCATTTTCCATTGCAATATTAGTATTATTTAAATATAATTTATAATTTTCAAACTTAGGAGGAGAATCATCTGTTACTTTATAAAATGATAATTTATTTTGATTAGTTAATACATTTGGTTGATTTACTTGAACAACAAAATCACAATTTAATATATTATTAATGATATGCTTTTCATAATCACATCCTCTTTGAAATATAAATTTTTTAACGCTATCTATGTGTTCAACATTATTATCATTAAGAGTGCCATTGCATATAAAACCAATTAAATCTTCAGTAGTATTTATTTTGAGTAATTTGAGTATATAACCTAAACTATCATCATTTGTAAAATATTTTGTTGTTGTTGCTGATAAAAAATCATTTTCAATTGTATTAAATTTACGTTTTTTACTTAGTCTATTTAACTCTTCATCATTATTTATTTGTTTTAATGATGAATCATTCTCATCTAAAATATATTCATCGTTTTGAATCGTTACTCCTCCAAAGGGAGTCGTTACTCCTCCAAAGGGAGTCGTTACTCCTCCAAAGGGAGACATAGCATATATATTAATATTTTTTCCAAAATTAGTTTTTAATAATGGCTCAATTAAAATAGAATCTTTTGGAGAAATTAATGTTTTAATATATACATTATCACCATCATGTTCTATAAAATAGTCATTATCTCTATTTCTTTTATGTAATGTTACTTTTGTTCTAATGTCTTTAATATTATTGATTGAAACATATTTTTGATCTTTATTTTCAAACATAGCATAAATATTAATATTTTCTCCAAAACTATTTTTTAACAATGGTTCAATCAATTTAACATCTCTTGAAGTAATTAATGTTTCAATATATATATTATTATCATAATGTTTGATGATATAACAATCGGTTCTATTTCTCTTACATAATTTTATTCCATATATGTTATCACATATACTATACGATTTGCAATTTTCCTCTTGTAAAATAATGTTATTAAATTCCATTTAATAATATTATCTTATACTCAATTTATCTTTATATAAAATAATTTCATTTTTTTTATTGTTGTGAACATTGAACTTGTTGAAATTCATCATTATTATTAAATCTACTATTAAATCCTTCAGAATTATCATCAGTATTTAATAATTTTTGTAAACTTTCAACTGATATAAATTCAAATGATAATTGTTCATGTTTTAATTTCTTTTTAGAAGTTACATAATCTGATACAGTTGATAATGTATTTCTTTGTTGTTCTGTTAATGTATTTGGAAATTCAATATCAAAAATAACATATAAATTACCTTCGTTATTATTTCGTTTCATACCTTTTCCCTTGATACACATTACTGTACCAGGTTTAATAACGTTTTGACCTAGAGTAACATTAACTTTCTCTCCATTTACATTTGTAACAGAAAAATCAAATTCACCAATTAATGCTTGAAATACTGAAATTTTTTGATTCATATAAATATGTAATGATTGATGAGGACTACGTTTAAATACATGATGTTCTATTTCTTCAACTACAATTACAACATTACCTGTTTTTAGTACTTTATCGTTTTTCATTAAAACATTACCCATACCACGTAAATATATTTTTTGACCATTTGTTACTGCAGGTTCTATTATAATTTCATGCATTTCTTTACTTATTGTTTTTTCTTGTTTATTATCATCATTTAGTTTAACTGTTGTTCTTGTTATTTCTTGAGTAAATTTTTTACCATTATAAATTTCATTAAGAGATAAACGAATATTAATTACAATATCTGGATTAAACATCATACTTCCCATTCCTCTCATTCCTCCCATAGGACCAAAACCTCCCATTCCCATAGGACCAAATCCTCCCATTGAATTGAACATTTCTTGTTGTCTTAAATAATCGTCATAATCTACATCTGAACCATGTTGATCGTAAAATGCACGTTTATTTTCATTACTTAATGTTTCATTTGCTTTTTGAATATCTTGAAATTTAGCGGTATATTCATCTTTCAAATGTGAAGGTGCTTTGTCAGGATGATATTTACTAGCCATTTTTCGAAAAGCTTTTTTTATTTCTTCTTGGGAAGCATTTTTGTCAATACCTAATAAATCATAATAATTATTACTCATAATAATTATAAATTAAATATTATTTAAGTATGTTTAAAAAATATGTTTTTTAGATTAGGTGCTTAAGCACCGATATCAATTATTTTTAAATTTAAAAAAAGGGTGACAATAATGGATATTTTTATAATTATGAATTTCTAGATATCCATTATCATTTTCCAAAATAATATCTTTGTCCAGATTATTTATATTACATTCATGAACAAATTCAGAGATAATTTTGGATTTAGTATTATATTCATCAATTGTGGAGCAATCAATTATATTTCTCCATTTATATTGATCATTGATTTTACGTATTTGAAAAGTTGATATATCACCAGTCTTTTCAATGAAACTAAAATCAATATCCCTAATAACTGAATATCCATCACCTTGATTAATTAAAGGTGTTCCAGAACGACTATATGTGCCATTTTTAAGATGGAGTACGAAATAATTACTAATCATTTAATTTAATTAAAAATAGTAATTTGTAGTTAATTATTTATTTTAATTTTCAATTTTTAATATAATGACTGAAATATTTATATTGTACCCAATACATTTATATAACGATATATCACTTTTAAAAGAATTAATTCAAAATAATAATTTAAAAACTATTTTTTTAATTGAAGATGATATATATTTTAAGAAATTTAATTTTCATAAACAAAAAATATTATTACATCGATTATCTATGAAAGCATATTATGACTTTTTATTATTTGAATTAGGAATTAAAAATATTAATATTATTTATGTTGATAACCATAAAAGCTATAAATTATATGACGATATTAAAAAAAATAAAAAAATAAATATTCACTTATATGACCCAATAGATCATGATTTATTAAAAAAAGTAGATAAATTAGGAAATATAATACTTTATGATAATTTAGCTTTTATGGAAACATATGAAGATTTATTAAATTATAAAGATTCTTTAATATCTAATAAATATATTCATGATAATTTTTATAGATGGAATCGCAAAAGATTAAATATTTTATTAGATGTTAAAGATAAAAATAAACCATTATATGGTAAATGGTCATTTGATTCAGAAAATAGAGATCCTTTTGATGATTCATATAATGAAATTAAACCTTTAATATTTATAAAAGAAATATATTTAGAAGAAGCTGACAAATATATACAAAAAAGATTTAATAAAAATTATGGAACATATAATATAGATAATTATTTATATCCTGTAATTAGACAAGATGCATTAAAACAATTAGATTATTTTTTAAAAAAGAAAATATCAACATTTGGTAAATATCAAGATGCTGTATCAAAAAATATATTAATAGGTTCACATTCAAATTTAAGTTCTAGTATGAATATAGGTTTACTAACTGCTGAAGAAGTTGTTATGAAAACATTAAAACAATTTAATAAATTGGCTGATAAAAATAAAAAAGATCAAATACATAATTATGAAGGATTTTTAAGACAAATTATTGGTTGGAGAAGTTATACTAGATTACTATATGAATTTCATGGAAATGAAATGAAAACTATGAATTTTTTTGAACATAAAAGAAAATTAAAAAATGAATGGTATACTTCAACTATATCTTTTAAAATATTAAACCCTCTGATAAATAAAGTTTATAATTGTGCTTATTTACATCATATTGAAAGATTAATGTATATTGGTAATTGGCTTTTATTAACTCAAATTGATCCAAAAGAAGTATATAAATGGTTTATGATTGTTTCAATTGATTCGTATGATTGGGTTATGGTATCTAATGTATTTGGTATGTCACAACATGCTTTAAATACTAAACAAGTATCTATGATGACTAGACCATATTTTAGTTCAATAAATTATTTAAAAAAAATGAGTGATTTAATAAGTAGTAAAGACAAGGAAGAGCAAGAAGTATGGAATGCATTATATTATTATTTTATTTATAATAATATTGATTATTTAAAAAAAAACTATGCTACAGCACGATCAGTTAAACATTGGACAAATAAATCAGATAAAGAGCAAAAAGAAATTTTAAAGAAAGCTCAGGTTTTTTTGAATTAATGGTAAAGGGAGCTTTCTTTTTTGCAATTGCGTGTTTTTATAGTATTAAATTGTTTACTATAAATTAATGATTAATAATTAATGATTAATATTAAATATTTAATGTTAAATATTTGATATTTTATATTTTATATTTATTTTAGATTGCTAACATACTAAACTCTGTTGAAAAATCTTCTTCTAGACATTCACGATTTTCTTCAATGACTGATCTGATTTTTTCGATGTCAAAACCATTTACAATCAAATTATTGATATCATCAAATAACTTTTTCATGGTTATATTGTTACAATCATCAATACATGATCCGAGAATTTCAGTAAACTGAGGTACAATATCATCAGATGGATTAATCAATTTGTATTCATAACTTACTTCATCTATACTAGTAGGAACAGAAGCAGAAACAAAATCAGATTCTTGATTATCAAAATCATCTGAGAATGTAGGATCCCATGATGTGATGAAATCTGTAATTTTTTTGAATTTTGCCTCAATTAAAATTTCCATTGATGGATGATTTTTGATCATCATTTCCATTCCAGATTGTGCAGCTGAGAAAACATCTTCACCATCACAATTGATTTGCTTAGTATCAGCACCCCAAATCAAGAGGAGTTTGACACTTTGATCACAACCATTATATGCGGCTTGCATAATTGGAGAATATTTACGATCATATGCATTAGCGATGAATTGTCTTTCACCTCGTTGGACCATATCAATAATATTTTGCATAATAGCAATTTTATCGCCACGAACTGCAAGAAAGAATAGATTTGCGAGACCAATTATTTTATCAATACGACTGACACCTATATTCATTACTGCATGGATACCTTCAAGTGGAGACTTTGATTTGAAAACATCTTTGATATAGTTATATACCTTAGGATGTACAGAAGCTTTATTTATATCATAACGGACAGTACCACTATTGATAAAAACTTGATTTGTATTTTCGCGATTTCTATCATCCTTTTTGAAGGTTCTATTATCCTTTTTGAAGGTTCTATCATCTTTTCGGAAGGTTCTATCATCTTTTCGGAAGGTTTTATCATCTTTTCTGAAGGTTTTATCATCTTTTCTGAAGGTTTTATCATCTTTTCTGAAGGTTTTATCATCTTTTCTGAAGGTTTTATCTTCGCTCTTTTTAGAGTTCTTACCACTGCTTTTGGCAAGTTGCCAATCACTATTGGCAGCTGTAGCTCCTCTACTTTCGACAGGAGTATTAGTTTTAACTGGTATTCTAGAAACCACTGTAAGATCTTCACTATCCGAATCTTCAGATAGTAAATTGTTAAATTTATTAGTTAACGATATGGTATTTTGTTGAGTTTGAACAGGTTGTTCACAAGCACTAGAATCGTCTAATGCAAGTCTATTAAATATATTAAATGACGACATGATAAAGTAATATTTATTTAGTATATGAATACTGATGGATATATATTTTCAATTTTTTTATATATGATTATTGTTAAATTTATTAATAATATTAATTATATCATTTTGATTAATTGCAAGTTCTTCTTGACCATTAATTTTATTGTTTAAATATTTAGTAATTGCTTTACTGAATATTTCTTTAATATCTGCTCCAGTAAAGCCTTCTGTTATTTCCGATATATATTTATAATTAAAATTAGATAAATTATCAATATAATTTGTACCCTGTATCTTATGATGATATCCTATAAGTATCTTTTCACGTTCTAATATACTTGGTTTTCCTAAATGTATTTTACAAGTAAATCTACCAGATCTTAATGCTGCTTCATCTATAATCTCTAACCTGTTTGTAATTCCAATTATAAGCAAATTAGTTAATTTATTAAAACCATCCATTTTAGTTAAAAATTGGTTAACAATTGAATTACTTATATTACTGTTTTCATTAGAATTCCTTGAACTTAACATTGCATCTATTTCATCAATTATTATTACATATAATGGTGATAAATGTCCAAGTCTTTTAAATGCTTCTTCAGCAGAACTAAATATATCTCTAATGTTTTTTTCAGATTCACCATGATATTTTGATTTAATTTCTGGTGCACTTATAAATTGTACATTACTATTATTAACACCTAAAACTTTAGTTAATTTTGTTGCTAATGAAGTTTTACCAGTTCCAGGGGGGCCATATAACATTATTCCTTTTATTGGTTCAATTAAATCATAAATACTTTCATCAACTATATTTGTACGCATAATTAAAACATCAATCAAAGTTTTAATGTTATTTGCTGACATACCATATACGCCTTGTTTTTCAAGTATTAACTCTAAATTTTTTAAATTATTTAGATCTAAAATATTAGATTTATACATATTTTCATCTATTATATAAATATCTGTACCAATATTTTGTTTTACTATATTTACATTAGTTTCTTTTGTAAATTTACCTATAACTGTAGAATTACATTTTGTTCCATCTAAATATGTAACACTTTCAACAAAAAAACTTAAGTTTGAATAAGTGTTTATATTTAAACGTTTAGAAAGATTTATTATATGTTGTTGAACAAATGTGTATAAATGATATTTTATATCTTTTAAATTTAATTCATACATTGCAGTACCTTTGTTTATTACATTTAATGTGATACTTTCAATTATCTTTTCATCTATAGATTCAACAATATATGTATTACTATTTTCATTATTTATTAATTTTATTTGAGGTAATTCATCTATACATTTATATATATAATACTTATTTTTAGATAATTTATAGGTTTTTAAATATATTGATGAAATTTTCATTTTACATTGTTCATAATTTGAATAAATAGAAAATTCAGTACTATTAATTAATTCATTACTAAATATATCTCTATTAATACATGATAATACATCATTTTTTAATAATATTTTATCATTACTTGTTGGAATAAAAGTAATTTCATCATCAGTAGATAATAAAATCAATTCATCATAAATGGTTACATTATTTGATTTGATATTAATATTAGGTTTATTTGTTAACATAAAACCATTATTTAATTTGGTATTTTTATTAATACCATTTATTATAACAAAATATTTTACTCCATTTATAAGCAATGATATAGTATCATTTATTCTAAAAATAATATGTGTATTCTTACATTTTTCATATAAAGTATTTATAATAGTATCTTTTAATAAATACTTTTCATCTTTATCTTTTAAACCAATATCATTGTCGGAGAGGGTGTATCCAGATAATAATTTATATATATTCTCTAAATCAAATGTATTTGTTTTATTATTATATGGTTCATGTTTATCTATTGTAATATCCATTATATCATCATTATTTAGTTCTATAATATTGTCAATAATATTTGATGATTTAAAATCATCTGAAATTATAATTTCAGTCTTATCTGTTATTTTAATAATTTTACATTTATATTTTTTATTTAAATCTTCAATAGATACATTAAATTTAAATTCAAAATCATTAAATGTTTTATTCATACCTTCATTATTATATAAAATAGCATGTCCAGATATTTCTTTAATAAATATATCTTGTAAAAAATCGTTAAAATTATTTTTTGTGAAATACTTATTTTTTGTTCTGAATTCTGTTAACAAAATTTTTGTTGCTTCTGGTATTTTTCCAAATTCAGAAATATTTATAGTACCATAACTATTTTCAAGATGATTTTTATTTATTAACATACGTTTTTCTCTACAATTAAGACCGGTATTAGGTATAACTTTAAATGTTTTTTTGTTATATATTATAAATTCTGTTTTTGGAAATTTTAATTCTGTTATATAATTATTTACATATTTTTGATGTTCAATATATGGTATCATTACACAATTCATATCATTTTCAAATGTAGCTTCCGTAATATATGTTGTTGTTATTAATTCTTCATAAGTTTGGTTATTATTTAATTCTTCATCCATTTTACATGAAGCTCCATTTGGAGGAGTAACTACTATTGAGCTTTCATCCATTTTGTTATTATTTAATTCTTCATCTATTTTGTTATTATTTAATTCTTCATCCATTTTGTTATCTTTTAATTCATCATCAGCCCCCGTGTCATTATTTAATTCATCATCAGTTTGATAATCATATGAACTATAAAAAAACATTTTAGATAATAATAATTAATTAAGATATATTATTATATACTTATTAATTCAACTTTTATAAGAATAAGTTAAAAAAATAAATATAATTTAGGAATATAATAATTAATACTAAATATGAGTGAAAAATCAGAAAGTTCAGATTCATCTTGTTATGATAAAACATTAGGTGAAGAATTTGCAGGTAAAGTATTAAAAGGTACTTATTTATTAATAGATAAAATTGGTGTAGGTACATATTCAGCTGTATGGTTAGCCGTATGTATTACTGACTTAAAATTATATGCAATTAAAGTTCAACATGTAGATTCATATTACGATGGTGAAAAAGAAGCAAAATTTTTAAGTAAAATTACAAATAAATGTGAAAACTTACCTAAAATGATAGAATATTTTGAATTAAAAAATCCAATAAAAAAGGATTATTATAATTTATGTATAGTAATGGAACTATGTATCGGATCAGTATATCAATTTATGAGAAAACATTTAGATGGATTAGAAAATGGGTATCCAATAAGTGTTGCAAATAAAATAGTTAAAGATACATTAAATGGTTTGAAAATATTAAATAATCAAGGTTATATTCATACAGATATTAAACCTGAAAATATATTAATTAAAGGATTAAATCCAATATTTAAAGATTTTCAAGAGTTAATAACAAAATCAGAATTACTAAAAAATATTAATGACCAAATTTTAGAAATACGAAAAAAATATAATATAGATAAACTTCCAAAAAAAACTAAAATATATGTTGCAAAATCCGACAAATTTAAAAAAGAGCGTAATAATTTACTTAGAACTGTAACCAAAATATTAATTACTGAATTTAAAAAAATATGTAATTCATATTCAGATGATCAAGAAGAAGATTCGGATATATTAAATGCAAATTATTATACTAAAGTATTTAATTATAAATATGATTATGATCTTGAAAATATGACTTATATATTATCAGATTTTGGTACTATTAAACAAAAATCAAAATGTAATGAATGTGAAATTCAAACTAGATATTATAGAGCACCAGAAGTTATATTAGGATGTAGATGGAATGAAAATGTAGATATTTGGTCAGTAGGATGTTTATATTTTGAATTAATATTTAATGAATTATTATTTGATCCAGAAAAAGATGAAAATTATGATACAGACACTCATCATTTATATTGGATTATACAATTAATTAAATTAAATATGATAAATTATAAATCAGGTAAACGATATAATAAATTTTTTAATAGCACTGAAAATTCATGTTCACTTAAAGTTAAATCTTCAATAGAATATTTAGATATTTCAGAAGTAATGGATGATTTTAAAAAATTAGATGATTATAATAGGATGTTTATAAAAGAATTTGTATTATATGTATTACAAGATCAAAAGAATAGACCATCAATTGATAATATTATTGATAGATTAAATACATATGATTTAAACAATGGTATTGGTATTGGTGTTGAAAAATTTTAATAGTTTTATTCTATTGTTAAAAGAATAATAATATTAATTTATTTTTTAATCCTGAATTAACATCATATACTTTATGATGTTAATTTAGAATATAATATTTTGATATTTATGTTCTTACAGTTGTATAATATGAGGGACCATTTCCTAATATTACACAGCCGCCATAAGAACCATATCCTGCATTTGAATTAGATTGTGTTACATAACCATAACCTATTGAATTTTTACTATTAACAGATGAATAATAATCAACTTGTTTTGTATGTAAACCGTTGGACATTTTGTTGATTTGCTGATAATGAACAGCGCTTTGATTTGCGAAATCTTTCACATAATCATTTAACATAGAATTATACGACATTAAGGTGTACTAGAGTCTACTATATAGGAATACGATTAAATTATTTTTTTCAATTTTTTTATTTATAATAAATTGAATTTAAATATGATAAATATAATATAAATTATATATAAATAATGTATATATTTACAGACGGTTCAACTATAAATAATGGGAAAAAATATGCTGTAGGTGGAATAGGTGTATATTCTCCCAATCAAACCATTAATAATATAGAATATCCTGAATATAAATTAAATTACTCATTGGCTGGTAATAGTACTATAAAAGTTACTAATCAAATATCTGAACTTATAGCTGCAATATTAGCTATAGAACATGCTATTAAAATATCAAAAGGTGATACTATTTATGTATATACTGATTCATCATATGTAATTAATTGTGCCACAAATTGGTGTAATTCATGGATTAATAATAATTGGAAAAAATCAAATGGCAAAATTATTGATAATCTATGGTTAGTATACCGTCTAGTTCAATTAACTAAAAAATATCCAGTATTTTTTAAACATGTTAAAGCACATACACAAGAACCAGAAAACAAATCAGATGAAAAATACTTATTATGGTTAGGAAATAATATTGTCGATAAATTAGCTCAAGAATCTTCACAATGTCTTCTAAATAAAAGTGATAAAGTAAAAACATTAAAATGGGATGCATTTGCTAATTTATTAATAAAAGGAATGACAAATGATATTAAAGTAGGTTTACCATTTATAAATGAAATTAATGAATTTTATAAAAAATTATTAGAACAAAATAATGTTGTAAATAATGTTGTAAATAATGTTGTAGATAATGTTGTAGATAATGTTGTAGATATTTAATTTATAACCTGTGGTAGATATTTAATTTATAACCTGTGGTAGATATTTAATTTATTATAAAACTATGATATTATTAAACTGTTCATCTATATAACAATTTTCAAGAATAATTTTAAAATATTTTTCAAAACATTTATATCTTGATTCATATCGCATACTATTAATTAATTCAGATGTATCAAAACTAATTTTAGATATATTAGATAAATTTTTAAAAAATGTTATTATTGTATGTTCGATTGATAGATATTCTTTCATATTATCACTATCATCATTATAATTTATATCTGTTAATGATTCATCATTATAATTATTTGTAATTTTATATCTACAAGATCTAAATGTTACATATAATATATTATTAAAATTTTTAATTTTTAATTTTATACAATGATCAATATGATTATTAAATAATTCAAGTGTTTCATTATCATTTATAAACTCTTTTTTACACATATTAATATAATCTATAAAATACATAGGATCAATATTTTCTAAATTATAAATTTTTAAATCACCATTTTCATATTTCATAATAGGATTATTAAATTTATTATCTAAATCTGGTAAACAGCTTAAATCTTTACCATAACTTGTATCATATAATATATGAGAATTATATTTTAAAAAATCTATTTGATCCGAAGAACTTTTCATAACATGTTCACCTAAATCTCTTTTTTTTATTGTATTGCCTATTCGATTCTGTAATAAAATATTATTGTATCCACTATAATCATATCCAATTAATGTACAATCTTGATTAATAATTATTTCTGCTAATTTTTCATAAAAAGGTACATCTGAATGATCTTGACTATTAAAATTATTTGTATGATTAGAATAATATTTCAATGTGATAACTTCAGCATATGAGTCCTCATCAAAAAATACATTATATATTTTAATCTTATCATTTACTATCATTTCAATAAATGGTAATTCTTTATTTAGATAATTTTCTGTAAACATTTTTGGTACATCTTCCATACAAGGATCAATAATAATAATTCTACAATTAAATGTTGTAATATATTTAATTAAATAAGGTGGTAATTGTTGATAACCATTATTTGCACCTCCAATAGCTAAATATGTTAATTTTATCGGATTATCTTTAATATGACCAAAAATATTATTATATATCTCTTTCATTTTATTATATAAATTAACAAAATATATTGGACTATATAAATAATATTTCAATTATTTTAACTATTTTTAATATAATTGAAATATTATTTTAACTATTTTTAATATAATTGAAATATTATTTGATACAAGTTATTTTGATATTTATTTATTTTATAACTATTTAAGCATATATAAATTTAAATAAATAATGTATCAATATATTTCAATAATTTTTTTCATTAAAATATTTATCTTATTTTTTAACACAGAATGGTTAAATATTCTTATTAATTTAATAGAAATAAATTATATTTATTTTTATGCATCATTAGTTGAAGATAATCAAATTTTAGTTGATCTTAATCAAGCTATATCTCCGTTAGCAGGGTTACAGCCATATAATTTAGGTATCTCAATATTATTAAATGAATTACTAAATTATGTTTCATATTTAACAAATACTAATTTAAGTATTGTTAAAGTATATTTATTAAATTCATTTAATAATGGTTTAATACATATAGTGATGCAAAATTTTGTATTTGGATATAATTTTAACACATATTTACTGATAATATTTTATACAAGTAATTTAATAAATTTAATTAAAATGTTTAAAGAATTAAGTAAATATCCATTAACATTTATCATATTATTTGTTTCATTAATTTATATTTTTAATGATTTAAATTTATTAAATTTTTAATGGCAATATATGATTATTATAAAAATTATTAGCTATATCTATTTTAGTTATATCTAATTCTTCAATTCCACAATTTAATATCACAAAATTTAATTCTAATTTTGTTTTTAATTGCCCTGGTCTATCTAATCTACCTTTGACTTGTAGATTTTTATAATAATGTGCAATTATAACCTATTGATATTTTTTCTAAATTCTTACATAATTTACTATTAATGATGTATACAGACCTATAATTATTAATAAGTATTAAATAGAATTAAGTATTTATATTTATTAATTTTAAAATATATTTTTTAGGCATTTCAAATGTTATTGATTTATAAAGTAATTAACAAACCTTAAAAGTTTAATGAATTGAGTACAGGCTTAATCTCACACTTTATGGGTATGTCATTTAATCTTAATTTAAGTAAATTTCTTAAGTTTTCAAATTGTTCCCACCATATATCTATTTTAATATAACGAGTTAGTATGTCATCATCATCATAATCATATTCTATAGCATCAAAATAGTTTTTTTTAAATCTTAAAAGATAATTGTATAATTTTTCAACATATTCTTTATCATTTAATTTATCAGTATATTTAAAATTTACATCTCTTTCTTCATAACTAATATTATTTGTTAGTAATGAATTAAAATTATTTACTGTAAAACAATCATTAATATCTGCATTTGAAAATAAATCGCGTAACGTAAAATAGACATTATCTTCTAATGATAACTTTTTTAAATCATTATTATTATGTAAATACATATATTGTTCACCCGAAAATATTTTACTCATTAATATTTATGATATCAATAAATATTAATAATCTTTTAAATATCAATTTTTAAATATCAATTACAGTATTTGAAACTCTCCCTTTGGAGGAGTAACAACTCATTTTTAAACTATTAATTACTTTTTTAATAGCATATTGACTAGCTTCATCTTTAAGATCTATTAAAATTTTCTTTTGGGTACATTTATTTTGTAACATTTTTTTAATTTTATCTTCTAAAGTATCTATTTTTTTTTCTGTGTCTTTGCCTGTGTCTTTGCCTGTGTCTTTGCCTGTGTCTTTGCCTGTGTCTTTGCCTGTGTCTTTGCCTGTGTCTTTGCTGTTAACTTGTTGGATACAGACAGAAACTTTATCTTGTTCAACACTAATTATTTGTGGACTTTGTAAACTATTAATATTATATATTAATGATGATCCAGTAATGGTATCAGAATAACCATAAATTACTAATTTACCAGTATCTATTTTATCATGACATTTATAACATAATACACATAAATTACTTTTGTGATTTTTATGAATATGTGGTTTAGCAGTTAAAAATCCTTTTTCATTAGTATCCCTTTGAAAATTAATATGATGTGTTTCTAAAGGTTTATCATTTTCATTAATAGGAGTATAAGAACAGATTTGGCATTCATTGATCCATAGATTAGAATTATATTTACTTGTTTTTTCTCCGATTAATGGTTGCTGTTTATAAATATCAGACTTAACAGAATTTGCTACTTGTAAGAAATTATTGTCATTGATTAAATATTTTGCAACATTTAAACCATAAAAGTTTTCTCCAGGTCCTTCTCTTAATATTCGATTATATTTTAATGTATTATTTTTTTCATCATAATCTACATGTAAATGATATAATTTAATAGTATTAAGATTATATAAACGTGGAATAGTAGTAAGATCATGTAAATGAGTAGCTGTAATGAAAGAACATTTATTTTGAGATAATATTTCTAACATAGTCATAACAATAATTAAACTACTTTGATGTTCAGTACCTTTACATACTTCATCTGCAATAACTAATGTATTCATATTCGATCTTTTAAGAATAGATCTTAATTCATAAATTTCTAAAGTAAAAGAAGAAAGACCTTTAAAAATGTTATCATTCCCAGATATACGTGTCATTAAAGTAGTATATGGATAATATTCAAAATTAGATGCGGCTACATAATAACCAATTTGTGCTAAAATAATATTAATACCTATACTTTTCTGTAGAGTAGATTTACCAACTGAATTTAGACCAAATAATAAGATTCCATCTTGATTTTCTGTTCCAATTTCAATACTAATTGGAACATATTGAGTATCAGTTAATAGTTTTTCACAAATTGGATGACGCATATTTTCACTTTTTAGGTATGATTTATTATTATATTTATTATTAATATTTGGTCTATTATATGCATTTTGATTTGCCACTTTACAACCAGATTTACAAAAATCAACTATTGATACATATTCAGTTAAAACATTAAATAAAATAGACCATTCGTTATTAAAATTATTTAACCATTCGATATATTTAGTTTTCATTTCTTTACGGAGTTCATCAATTAAATCAGTAATTTTATTTGATTTTTTTTGAATATCCGGAATAAATATTTTACAACTATTTCCTTTTGGTAAACTTCTAAATTCAATACTATTTGAATTAATTTCTAAATTTGAAACATTAATAATTTTATTCTTTTCTAAATATGCTTGTAATAATTCAGCACGTCTTTTAGTTAAAACTAAATGATAACCATCTCTTTCATTAAAATCAATCTTAACTAATTGATCTTCCGATTCTTCATCATCGAATTCAACATCTAATGATTTTTTAGATTTCTTTTTTGGTATAAGTTTAACCAACATAGAATTAAATGAACTTGCAAGTAAATTAATAAAACCATCACATAATTTAATTTCATTAGCAAGTTGATCTATATCTGGATGAATACCATGTGTAAATATATTACCTGTAATATCATTAATTAAATATTTACCCATTTCATCATAATTAATGGTATTATCAAGATATTTAATTAATTTAGATAATTTAGCAATTATATTAGATTTAGTCATTAGATCAATCAATTCAATATTAATATCTAAATTATTAATAAGATTAAATGTTGCTTTAATTCCGCTAACTAGATTATTAAAATCAATAGGATGAATTTGTTGAATAGATACTTTTCTAAAATATCTTTCAATATCAGGAATTTCTTTTAACATTTCTTCAACTTGTTTCCATTTATTTCCATTTAACCAATAATCTAAAATATTATATTTATTATTAATTTTATTTACATCAATATGTGGATTAACTAATGCATTTTTTAAATATCTTCTACCCATAGGTGTACTAGTTTTATTAACAACATCAAATAAAGATTTATATTGAGTATTATGAGAATATACATTAGATGAATTATTAATATCATTATTAAAAATATTTAATTGATAAACAGCATTATTACCAAGATACATATATTGTTGTTTAGATACAATTTCTGGAATATTAAGATTTTTAATTAAAGATGGATTATGTTCATTAATGTAATTTAATAAAATAATTAAAGATAATCTACCATGATTTAATTGTTCAAGATCTAAAGATTCTATAATATTATTTTGCTGTTGAGCTGACATTTTAGATCCATACACTTTTTTAAGAATTTCTTGTTGATATTGTATTTTTGGAATATTTTTATAACATTTAGTTAGTTGACTAATAGTTTGATGATTATATAATTTATCGGTTAATTCTAAATATGCTATTAATTTTTCATTACTAAAGCTTACCAAATTATTTGTAGTGATGATTATTTCTTTACTAGGATATGATTGAATAATTTTAGTAATATCATCTAATGCAATATTTTCATCATTTTTTACTGAATAAAATTCATAAATATATGATTTACCAGTTGTTACATCGATAATTGATGTTCCAGTTAAAAACATATTATTATTAGTTTTAATAATATCATCAACAATTTCTTCTACATAAATAGAAATTAAATAATTTGCATCAGGATTACTTATTTCTTCACAATAAGTACCTGGTGAATAGATACCAGTAATTTCTCTTTTAGGATTTGGTGGTGGTGTTACTTGATCAACAATAACAACAGTATAACCATTATCAACTAATATTTTAAGAAATTTAGATAATGAAATACTTGGAAATCCCATCATATAGGGATTTTTTAGATCAACCTGTAAAATAGATTTATTTCTTTTTGAAACAATTATATTTAATATTTCTGCGAGTTTACTTAAGTCATATCCTTGGTTTAATGTTTGATATGCTTCATGAAATGAACCAACTTGTATTAGTACAATAGTTAAATTACCATATTTTTCTTGATAGGTTTTTTGCATTTCAAAATATTCTTCAATTAAATTTAAAGTTGCTACCATTTTACTATTTTAGAAATAATATAGTATTGTTTAAGTAATTATAAAAAAGAAAGAAAAAAAGTAAGTAATGATAATTATAATATTATTGATTATTATAATGAATCGAATTATAACAATAATAAGTATAATTTTAGTTTTATTATTGATATATTATATTAACTCAAATACGTTTGCAGAACATTTAGTTGATTTAAATAAACCAGAAAAAGGTAAAATAATTAAATTTGATTTTAATAGACCAAATAGTAACGTTAAATTAACTAAAAAATATAAACTTACAATAATGGCAATTTTTAAAAATGAAGAAAAATACATGGAAGAATGGTTACTACATCATATTAACCAAGGTTTTGATCAAATATTTTTATATTGTAATGATCCTAATATTAATAAATATCCATGTTTATTTGATGAAAAATATTCAAATTATATAACATTAATAGATTGGACAAATAAAATAAATAATGGTGTAAATACAATTCAACGTCAAGCATATACTCATTGTACAAAAACATATAGTAAATATTGTCACTTTTTGATGATGATTGATTTAGACGAATTTATACATTCTTATAAAGATTTTAAAACAGTAAATGATTATATTGATAGTTTATATAATAATTGGTCAAATATTAAATCATTTAAAATACAAAGATATGATTTTGGTTCAAATGGTCATATTTCAAAACCAGACGGTTTATTGATAGATAACTATACAAAACATGAAAAAACATGTTCAAGCTATAAAGCATTAGCAAATTTAGATTTTGTCAATGAGGATGCACCATTTTATGGTGTACATGATTTTCCATATAATGAAAAACTTGGTATAATATACAATGAATATTTAAATTATTGGGAAGCAGGTTATCCAAATACATGTAGAGAAAATGATATTAATGAAACACCACTGATTATAAATCATTATTATACTAAATCATATGATGAATATATTGAAAGATGTGAAATGTGGAAAGATGGTGGTATAAATCCATGGGGATATAGAAAGAACTGTGATAAATTGTTCAAAAGTAGAGATGTTAATGAAATTGTAGGGTTTTAATTAAGATTAATTAATTATTTTTTAATATATTAATTAATATTAATGAATATAACTAGTTATGATTCCGACATTACAGATGATTCTGATTCATTTTGTCGTTCTGATAGTTGGTCAAAATTATATGAAAAAAAAGATGGAGAAAATAAAAAAAATCGAATTGAAAATAACATAATGGATTCTCAATCATTAGATAAACAAATCAATGATACAATACAAGAAAAAATAAATAAAATATTTGAAAATATTCAAACAATGATAGAAAATAAACAGGTTAATACTCAAAAAGAATCAATACAAAAACAACTCGATTTTATAAATGAAACAAACTCATTAACATCAACATCTACAACATCAATACAAAAACAACACGATTTTATAAATATAAATAAAAATAAAAAACCAATTACTGAAAAGAACTTATTAACACCAACAAAATTAAATTTTGTTATTGAAAATAAAAATAACAAAATAATTTTTGAAAATAAAAAAAAGGCAAAATTAATATCTGAAACCAAAGAGAGTAATGATTTAAATAATATAATGATTGAAAATAAAGAATCAATTACTGAAACAAACTCACTATCATCAAACAAAACTAATTTTGTTAATGAAAATAAAAAAAAAGCAAAATTTATATCTGAAATTAAAGAAAATGATGATTCGAATAATATAGTGATTGAAAAAATAAAACCTTTAAAGAACATAAATATAAATATAAATGATATTGATTTACTTGATGATTTATTGTTATCGAATAAACCAATGGTGATGCAGCAAGTTATAAATAAAATTAAATATATTTCAAATGAAAGTGAAAAAGACTTTGATTTAGATCGTAATATAGATCTAAATCAAGATATAGATCTAATTTCATTTGAAAATATCAATGAAAATGAAAGTGAAAGTGAAAGTGAAAGTGAAAGTGAAAATTCGACTAATATATATGATTTATATGATATATTTTATAAAGATGAAAATATAGATAATAAAAAAAATATTTTTCCTAAGATTTAGGCAATTGAATTTAAGAATTTACGTTTCATTTGATGATAAATGAAAGATTTTAATTGATCTTTATAGTCATTTAAGTCCCATAAATTAATTTTTAGATTTTTACGAAATTTGTCGATAGTACTAATTAAATCAGATTTTTTGTAAAAATTATTAAAAATCCATTCAATTTTATCATCCATTTCATTATTTTTGATTGTATTTGTTTCTGCTTCACTTGCAGATTTAGCTAAACGATATTCGCCTTTATTACCAATTACAAATTTAAATACTTTAGGATAATCATATATCCATTTTGATTCTAATTTATTCCATAATTCTGATAATATTTTTTTTTGTAAATTGATATCGGTATTAAGATCGGGATATTCAACATAATAAGCATAATTAGGGAAAATACTGTTAAAAGTTAAATTAGGATCATAGAATACGACATTAGGATTAATCATAATTTCTGCAGAAGTTGGTATTAAAGAAACAGTATTAATGTTAGTAATAGTGGGAGTTAAAGATATGATTGGCGCGGTATTTAATATTGCTAAACTCATTTATATATATATACTAGAAAATTAATTATAAAAGGTGTTTTTTTATAAGTTTTAATATATTTTTTTTGTAATCTTCTTTTTCAAAATTAAATTTTTTATTAATTGTTTTTATAATTTTGATGCATTTTTCGTTGTCTATTTGATCATTATTTACTAATAATTTTATAATTTGTATCCATTTATCTATACTATCTTCGATAATATCACCAAATGTAATAAATGCAAATTTAATTAATCTATCTATTGTATAATCATTAATTTTATTATCTGATAAATATTTTATAAAATCATCTATATTTTTAATTTTATAATATGAATATAAATAACTTTTAATGTCAATAGGGCTTTTAAAACAATATTTAAAATCATTATCAATAACTGGTTGTTGTTTTGTTATTTTAAATATATGGTTAGTTTCATTGTTAAAATGATTTGTGGCACAAATATATTGATCATTCATAAGTTCATTTGTAGTAAATTTATATAAAGGTCCAACAAAAGGATTTATAATTGTATAATACATTTTATTATCATTATCAATTTTAATATCAGTACAAGGAGTTATACATTTTAGTTCTTTATCATTTTGTTTATTCATTATTAATACAATAAATAAAAAAAATATATTATTATCTTATATATTAATTAAATGTCAGAATATAGTAACTATATAAACTTCTCAACTATAACAAATAATAATAGATCATTAAAAGATGATGTAGACATGGACAAAGAAGTTTTATTATTAAATAAATTTAATGAATTAGTTGAACAATTTAATAATGAAAGAAAAAAGAATAATAAAAAAATTATGATTGAAATTACAAAACAAATGAGAATTATTCATGGACAAATAATTAAATTATTTTATGAAAAACTTAATTCACAAGGTAAAATTAATCATGAAGAATACTATTTACTAAGTACATTAGATACATCTTTTATTAAAATTAGAAAAATTATTAAAAAATGTGAAAAATATATTATAAATATCGAAAAACCTAATAAAAACCATGATTCTGTTTCAGATTCTGATTCAGAACAGATACATCCAAATATTGTTTCAGATGATAATGTTAATTTAGTATTAAAACAAAATAATATAGATGTAAATCCTATATTACCTACAATTGTATTATTTTATGGGGAATGGTGTGGTCATTGTAAACAATTTAAACCAGTATGGAATGAATTTGAAAAAATCACAAATAGAGAATTTATAAATGTGATTAAAACGAATAGTGAACAATTAATGACAAAATATGATATTCAAGGTATACCAGTAGTTAAATATTTTGATAATAAAGGTGGTATAATTGAATATAATGGTGAAAGATCAGTAAATGGTTTAGCAGATTTTATTAATCAAATCTTAAAAAAACCGATATCTAGACCTTTAGCCAATTAAATTATCTAGGTATATCAATAAAATTTTGATTATTTATCAGAAAATAAAGAGGGATTACGATATAATAACTTAATAAAACATCGATAGTATAATGATTTCTTGTAATAATTATACCAAAAGCATAAGTCATTTGTGCTATTGATAAAAATACCATTTCATAATTATCAAATATTTTGTAGTTATATGATACTAATAATAATAATAATGTAAATGATGTATGACCACTAAATATTTTGTCATAACAATGTCCAAATAATAAGTTATACCATGTTATATTATGTGGGTTACATGTTATATCTGAACGTGGCATATCTGTTACTAACAATGCTAATGATCTTAAAATAATAATAAAAGAGAAACAGTAAACAAAATGATATAATATATTAATTTTATTACTGCCATCTGAGTATTTTTTAAAAATAATTAAAATGAATGGTAATAACAATAAATCAATATATTGTGAATATTTATTTAAACTTTCTGTATTGGAATGAACAATATCATATAATGGTTTTCTAAAAAAATTATTATTACTTTTAATTCTTGAATGTGTTATATAAGTAGCATATATATGGATTAATATTGCAATAAAAATAATTAACATATATATTATATTATGGAAAATATATATTCTAATATCAGTAAATTATTAAATTTTAATGAAATAAAGGATAAAGAATATAATATTGGCGATACATATATTTTAGATGAACCACAAATAACTAAACTAATAATTAAATTAATAAATAATAATTATTTTTATTTTAATGATATCGTTATTAATAATTTCAGATCAGCATATGTTACAATTAATATTATTAATGATTTATTTACTATTTATAATTTAAATATTGATATTATAAATAATAATAAACACAATAAATTTATAATAATGATTTGTCATATAAAAAATATAAATCACACTACAGTATTTATTATCGATAATATTAATAAAAGATTAGTATATTTTGATCCTTATGGAATACGTAATAATAGTATTACCAAATATGAATTAATTAAAAAATATTCAAGACAAATAAAAAAACAACTAATTGATAGTCAAATTATATCTACTAATTATAAATTAATATTTATAAATATAGGATGGCAAACACTTTTAAAAGATGATCCAAATAAATGGTTCTATAATAGTTCTTGTACGATTTTAATGTCTTTATTTACATATTTATATATTACTAATAACGGATCATTAAAATATATATCTTATATTAATAAATTAATTAAAACAAATAACATTGAAAACGAACTGTTTAAAAAAACTATTTTATACATGTTTATTACGAGTTATTTTTAGACTCCATTTGCATAATCACGAATATATTTTTGACACATTTGATGATATTCGCGTTTATTTTTTTTATATAGAGTTGCGGCTTCACCATTCAATGGTGAATCAGGATTTGGATCAGTTAATAAAGATTGAATAGATAATAATACTTTATAAAAACTTAATGCAGGAGACCATTTATCTTTTAAGATATCAAGACATATAGATCCTCCTGAAGAAGAAATATTAGGATGATACATTTTACTGATGAATGACACTTGAGGGGCACTGAATGGGTATTTATCACTAAATGTAGATTTTAACTTGAAAATACCGCCTTCATATTCTGAATCGGGTGGTCCTAGTAAAATACAAATCCAATTGGTAAGATTATTATCTTCAATTATAACATCTATACCAGCTTCTTGACATTCAGCTAAATCTTTAGTCAATCTTCTGAGTAATCCGGGTTTAATATTAGTATCCATTATTTGTAATCATTTAAATATGTCTATTTAAATTAACTTGTGAAAAATTCAATATTTTTTATATAGTAAAATATTGAATTTTTTATGTTTAATATAAAGATTAATCTATTATTATAAATAAATAATGGATACACAAACTAAACGAGCTATTCGTATTATCAATAATCAATTGTTTTCATATAATAAAGATCCAATTGAAGGTCTTACATTTGAACCAGATTTAGAAGATACATTAAAGCATAATTTTTGCCTATTAGGACCTCAAGAGTCGCCATGGGCTGATTGTATACTTAATGGATATGTCAAATTTCCAGTAAACTATCCATTTTCACCACCAGAAATCAAATTCGAAACTAGATCATTACATCCAAATATCTATACAGATGGTAAAGTTTGTTTAAGTATCTTAAATAGTACACAAGATGAAACAGGATATTTCCAACAGTGTGAATTATGGTCACCTGCATTAGATCTAAGATGTGTATTTATTTGTATTTTAAACTTATTTACTGAACCAAATCTAGAATCACCTGCAAATCTTGATGCTTGTATTGCATATAGAACAGACATTAGAAAATTCACAAAATCGGTAAGAAATTTATTCGAACTATAAAAATTTGATAAATAATAGATTTAAATGTAAGAAGTATAGTTTATTTTATATATAAATGTTAAATTTAATTGAATTATATAATTTTTTAAATAGTAAAACTAATAATATCGAAGAATATATTAATAGTTTAAAATCTGTAAAAAGGCTTGATACTAAAATATATAATGATTATGATTTTAAAGTAACAAATTATTCATATAATGATAATTTAAATCAACTTATTTATTGTCTATTAGAAGCCGGATTATGGAAACCAATATATTCAGTAGATAATTCATTATTTGAACTATCAAATGATAGTTTTAATCGTCAAGTAATTAAATTAAATCATCAAACTATAACATCAATAAGAAATTTATTAATAAATTTAGTTGAAGATGATAAATATACACAATCATTTGCAATAAATAGAAAAAAATTAATAATGTTAATTAATGCCAATCAATATAACCATGAATTATTATTATTATTATCATGTATATTTAATATAAATATTTTTGTATTTTACAAAGATACAAACTTATTCAAAGTATATTATACAGAAAATGAATATTATTGTAATAAAAAATGTATATTTTTACAATTCAACAAAGACATATATTCAAGTTCTAATACTTTACAAATTATGTCATTAAATAAATCAAATAAATATCTATTAGATTGGGAAGATATAGAAGTTTTAATAAATGAAAATACTTGTAATATTTATCCTATTGGATTAGATGAAAATAAAATTTTTGCATTAAATAAAAATGCAGAAGTAATAAAAAATAATTTAATAAATAATACTGAAACAATTAATAATATGCAGTTATTTGTAACTGATGAAATAATAGATATGGTTTATTATAATAAGATAATAAATGATAAATTAATAAATGTTTAATTTACTACTAATATTTCAGACATCATTTAAATAAAAGCAATATCATTAATATTATTTATATTTTAAGTTATTATATCTACAATAAAATATAAATAATATTAATGATATTGCTTTTATTTATAGATATTTATTTAAATAATCGTCATTCTGATTATCTATTAAATAACCAAGACGGTAGTTCAATTAGAGAATTAATAATAATCATAGGAATAGTTACAATAATATATTTATTATTACATCAGATAAATCAAAATAATGATTTTAATATGTATAATAAAATTTTAATATTAATAATGGTTATAGATATAATCATATCTATATTTTTTGTTTCTAAACAAATAATCAATAATGGTTTAGAAACATTAGAAAATCAATTTGAACTAATAAAATAAATTATTTTTTTGTTGGTTTACCAAATTGTGGATATAAATATTCTTCAGCTAACATTTCACCCATTTCTTCTTTTGCTTTATCCATAGTAGTACCGCCATCACATATATTCATTATCATATCTATCATTTTATATAATAAATTAATGTCAGAATTTGTAAAGACCATTTTATATAATGCAGGATATTCTTCACAAAATTTAGGGAATATATTTTTTATTGTATTATCAAATTCATTAATAGGCATCGGTATTTCAGCATCTAATATATATTTATTCTTAAAATCTAGAATAATTTTAACATTTTGTTTAACTAATTCAAGTTCTTTTTTTTTAGTTTCGTCCATTTAAAAGATATATATATATAGATTTATACTTATATCTTTAAATAAAATAATTGTTTGATTTTATCTGATTGTGTTTTACTTGCTTTATTGTGTTTTCAAAATCAAAATCATATTAATATTATTATTTATTTTATATTTTAAGTATTTTAAATAATAATTAGTATTCATTAAATTTATAAAGAAAAAATTAAACGACTATATTATGAAATTGTTTAATTTCTTCAGTACGTTTATTGATTTCAGCCATGAATTCTTTACGTATATCACTATAATCATTTGTGTCAATCGGACAAAAATGTGATAAAAAGTATTCAGTACAATCTAATTGTCTATTAGAAGCATCTTGATATTCTTGTCCGAAATAATCTTCAGAATTAATATAATTCATAATTTTATTTTTATATTTATGTTGTTCACCTGCAATATTAACATTAATAAAATTGAGAACAGTTTTAAAATTTCTGGGGATTTCAATATCTGATAAAAAATCTACAATGAAGTTTTGATTTTTTTCAATTAATGTGATTGATTTTTGAAGTTTTTTACTAATTAAATCATACATTTTAATATTAAAGTTTGTACATATTAAATATTTTTGTGATTCAGTTGGTCTAGAATAATATGGTTTATAAATATATGCATTATCAAATAAGTTTCTTAATAAAAACAATAATTTATTTGTTGGTAGAGTGAATAAATCATCTAATTCAACAATTAAAGATCCTGTATTTTTTAAATTAGATAGTGAATCATTAATATTTAATAATATATCTTTGAATAAGAAGGATTCATTATCTAATAAAGATTTATTACGATCTTTTAATGTAATAATTGATAAATCATAATCTTTTTTTACTATATCAAAAGATGATTTTACAACTTTTTTTGTAAAAACATTAATAGCAGATTCGATAAATTTTGATTTATCAGAATTTATATGTATTTTATTAGTTTTTTTAAATAAATCAGATAACATAAATATTTCCCATATTTGTAAAAACATTGGATCGTTAACGTCAGATTTATTTAATTCAGAATATAAAACTACTTTATCAATTAATTCATTTTTTTTTTCTTGATCAGTTAAATACATTTCAAAACCATTAATTACCCAATAAAAATTTTTATTTCCTTGATTTTTAATTGCATTTTGAAATAATTCATATGATTGATGAATATAATAGTGAAATCCTAAACTAAATTGAGGTTGTGGCGGAAATCCTGCAACAGCGACATCAAATTTAGAATTTTTAACTATATCACCATTTACAGTAGGCAATGTATATAAATTTAAATATTTGTAGTTCAACTCCATATATATATAATTATATTATAATTTTATATTATTTAACGTTATTTCTTTATAAATCAAATTTTTTAGTTAATTCCAATATTATCATATGTAAAAGCCCCTTCGTATACTAAGTTACATTCACTGTCATATAACATACCATTACCGTGTTTTTCACCATTTTGAAATTTTCCACAATATTGAATTGCTCCATTTTCTTCATGAAATAATACTCCATCTCCATGATATTTACCATTTTTAAAATTGCCTTGGTATTTATTTTTACCATTATTATGATATTCTGTTCCATAACCATTATATGCTTTCATCGTTCCAATACTTATTAAATGATCAAACTCACCTTCATATATTTTAATCTTATTACCATCTGGTAATAAACCATATAGTATTCCAGTTGATAGTCTACCATTTTGTAATGTTCCTTCGAAATAAGATTCATTAAATACATCATTATTATTTTTTATATTGTTTTTACTATATACACGACCATGAGTTAATGCTTTATAGATATCTTCTATGATAGATAATTTACTAACATCTAATTTATTAAATATACCAGAAAATAATAATTTATCTATTTTATCTTTTACTATATAAATATTACCATTTACGAATTTATTTGATTCAAATATTCCTTCTAATTTAACACATGTTCCTATAGCTAAATTTTTTAGATATTTACCATTACCATTCGGTGTAATAGTATCTAAAATATATTTGACTTCACCTTCGTAATAATTTTTTTCTGGATAGAAAACTTTTAGACTTGTAATATTTTCAGTGTCAACTAAATATGATTGAATTAATTCTATATTTTTAATTATCATATCATTTTGTATTTTTTTATATAAGTTACGAATAATAGTTTCATCATCTTTAATATTAATATGAGTCAATTCTAAAGTACAATCGTTGATAAAATCTAGTTTTTTTTCAGGAACACCATTTTTATAATATCCGATTTGAATGATATTGTTATTTTTTAGTTTTAAACCTAATCCATTGTATTCACCATTTTCCATTGTGCCAAAATAGATTTTATTACCATTATTATCATAATCGTAACCGACAATGATTCCATTGATTTTATCATTGATCCAATATCCGGAATATTTAATAATACCATTATTTGAATATAATTTGCCGAATCCATTACGTTTATTACATTTAAATTCACCTTTGTAGATATCATCATTAATATAGATTTCATATCCTTCTCCAGATTTTTGATTATTTACAAAATTACCTTGATAATATTTACTTGTTAGATTTGAATAATATGTAATTTGACCTATTCCATTAAAATTATCTTGTTCATTTACTTCACCAGAATATGAATATTTACCTAATTGATCTGATGTATCAAATGACCATATTTTTGCATATACTGTATTATTATCTTTCATTATATACTTTTTTTCAAAGGTTAAAGATGCCAAAGCATTGATATTAATTGGTTCTAAAGTTTGCATTGTATAATATATATTTTTATACAATATGAGATTAGTATTATTAAGTTCAATTTTTTATGTTGATATATATTATATTAAGAATATGGTTATTATTATATTATTTATTATACTTATCTTTTTTAAATATACGTCTAAATCTTTATCATGGAAGCCAAAATATTATTTTAAAGAGGCAGAGTATTTTTATAATAATAGATATATATTTAAAAAAGAATTAGAAAAAGTATTAAATGATAATTGGTCTATATGGTCATATGATTATACTAAAACACCAATATTTACTTTAATGTCACATAATGATATTAAAGATAAATTAGATAATTCGAATTCAAAAATCGGGTCTACAAAAGATCCAAGTTGGAGATTATATGGTCTGATATTAAATAAACAAATATTAGATACATCAAAAAAATGTCCAGAGACATTAAAAATATTAAATAAATATTCTGATAAAATATTAAATGCTGGATTTTCATTAATGGAACCTGGATCACATTTAGGTAAACATCAAGATTTTAATAATACATTTTTTAGATTACATATACCTATATTGATTCCAAAAAATAATAATATAAAAAATAAAATTTTTGTATCTAAAAGTGAAGCATTAAATGAAAAATTAGCGGTTTTACAAGTTGAAAATGATTATAGAATTTGGAGAGATGATGATTATTTTATTTTTGATGATACATATATGCACGATGCATGGAATAATACAGATGAATTACGAATAGTGTTATTAATTGATATATTAAAATAAAATATTTATTAAATATATATAATATATGACATCATACATAAATCAACATTTAATGTCCGGATTTAACGGATTATTATTAAAAGGTGCAATTGAATTAATTTCAAAAAATAGCAATATTATGTATAATTTAGATGACGATTTACCTATAAAAACTAAATCAAAAATATTAACAAATATAATATTAAATGATTTAACACCTGAACAAATAATTGAATTAAATAAAGTTCTTTCTGATATCGAAAAAGAAAAATCTAGTCTATCACAAGAAGTTAAAAATAAAATTTCAGAATATATGAAGAAAGCTAATTTAGATTTCGTTAGTAGTAAAAAAAAGAAAAAGACAATGAATATCGATGATATAACTTCTCCAGTAAATAAAATTAGTAACAATAATAAAGCTCTGCTTGAAAAAGTCATCAAGGGAATATTAGAAGAAAAAAAAGAAAATCCATAAATTAATTAAATAATATTTTCTTTATTTATAATATATTATAAATAGTAATGTCTGAAGAAAAAAAGAATAAGTATATTTTAAAATCCATGATTAATATATCTGACTTCATTGTCGGAAATACTGATCAAATTAATCAAGAATATTTAGATAGATTAAATTTATATGGCGGTAAAATCCCATCTCAAGACCTTGTTTTAAATTCATATGCATCCGTTCTCGATCATCCAATTAAAAATAAAATATTAAATAATTTATTACATTTATTAGTATCATGTTATGATCATATGGATAATGTAAGTGATGAATTAATAAATTTATTTGCTGGAATTTATGTTGATACTGCAATGGCTTTATTTTTAACTGGTTGTGATCAAGGTAAAGTAGATTCAAATACATTAAAATTATTCATTGATATGGTTAATACTAAATTTGCACCAAATTTAAATAAAAATTATAACTTTCCATTATCAAAAAAAATTGTTAAAACTGATCCAGTAGTCGCAAGCATTAAATTATTAAATAGAAATAACAATAAAGATAAAAGATATCTCTCTGTACTTGGTAATCTAGTATCAAAAAGTGAAAATAATGAATTAAATTTACAATTAGGTGGTCTTTATGAAAATGCTAAAGTCTTATCTTATATGCCAGTCGTTGCTAGATTTAATGATATTTTATTAAATATCTATAGTAATCAACAACTAGGTGGTAGTACATCAGGCTCTGCATCAAGATCTGCTTCACCAGTAGCTTCTCCAACAGTTAGTGATAAAAAAACTGTAGTTTCTTCACCAGTAGCTTCTCCAACAGTTAGTGATAAAAAAACTGTAGTTTCTTCACCAGTAGCTTCTCCAATAGT
>Ga0209550_10000372_pt1 | contig 40862 bp, 47 predicted proteins | sample LauGreSuBDMM15SN_2_FD_187567 | JGI IMG/M metagenome (GOLD analysis project Ga0209550, IMG submission 187567) | Freshwater lake microbial communities from Lake Michigan, USA - Su13.BD.MM15.SN (SPAdes) (version 5) | ecosystem: Environmental > Aquatic > Freshwater > Lake | place: Lake Michigan...
CCAAAGGTGATTCGCGAAGACCCGATATTGGAAACGCCGTCGACAAATACAGAAACGTTGCTCGAATAAATAGACGCATTCGGATTATAATCGACAGAAATAACTTTTTTCGTATAATTCAAAGGATCAATATTCACCATGGATGTATTTTCAAAGAGTTCGGTCAAATCTTTTTTCTCGCCATTCACGAAAGTATTATAATTGACTTTCACCATCGCGCGTTTTAAATATATGTATTTTTATTATTACAAAAAATAAATATTCTAAATATCTAAAGACACTGTATTTTTATCAGATTTATTCGGTCGTCCTCTACGGTTTGTTCGTTTGGGCATGTTGGTATTTTCTAAATCCTGGAGCGAGGATACGCTAATCATGGAATTGTTCCCTGACGAAGGAAACGGCGCGGAAGGCGGCGGGACAGGAGATTCCTTCTTCTTCAATCCCGATAGCAACTGATCAATATCGGTCGTCTGTGGACCTCTCATCTCAGGACGACTCTGAGGAGGACGAATCTCATTGCGATTGTTCAAATCAATTCCTTGTTCTCGAAACATTGGATTGGATGCGGCGGCCAAGTCGGGACGATTTCCAGGGGCTTGTGTAAATTGCATTCCTGGTCTCTGTGGAGGAGACATTTGTTTTGTCTCCAAAGGTGCGGGCGGAGGACCAAATTTGGTATTGACTTGTTCGGGCGGATTCAACATGGTTTTCGCAAAATCGAAAGCCGAATTTTGTTTACTCATGGTATCCATGGCGGCGTTGGTAAACATTTTCATCAATTCTGGACTTTGTTTCATGACATCGTTGAAACCCGGAGTCGCACTGCTCAACATCTTATTACTCATATTGACCACCGCTGCAGAAAATCCGAGACGCAATAAGAGCGATACTTCTGGCGCCATCTTGCCGCCCTTGTACTTTTCGTGTAATTCTGCAAAAATCTCTTCATAACTATCCAAATCTTCACTGACTTGTTCTCCCCATCCGTCCAAATTCAAATCAAATGGGTTTAATAAGGCATTTCCATATTCCATGGTATTAATGACCGTTGTAAACCACCATCCTTGAAGTTTAATGCTATCTTTCTTTCGCTTATCTTCGAGAGCGCCTTCATATTCGTCTTCCACTTCATCGTAATTCGAATCCATATTGAAATGCGAAATGTGTTTCACGGTTCCTTTTTCGTGCCACTCTTCCATTTTCTTAATCATCATTCGCTTCTTTCTTCTCTTCTCTCGTTCTGACAAATGGGAAGACGCTCTCTCTTTGGGAATATCCTCTCCTGCTTTGGAAAATCCATCCCAAGTACGAGAAGAGGACTCGTTTCCGACTGTTTCTTTAGTGGCACTTCCTAATTTCGCATCGCTTTCATACTCTTGAGTAGGTGTAGGGACGGGCGTTTTTTGCCCCATGTTAAAGAAATTCGAAAATCCACTTAACCCACTGAGTTGTTTTGTTTCGGGCGCCGGGGCGGATTTTCCACTTAAATCGTTTAATTCTTTTTCTAAATTGTCCAATTCGTCTAAATCAATTCGCGTAGATCCGGATTGGTTTCGCTTTTTCTCGTTCATTAACAATTCAATCCCGCCTCCAAAATTCACAGAGGGAGCATTCACTTGACGGGTGTCGTTGCTTAACGGAATATTGTCCAAATCGATGTCGATCACTTCCATTTATGGTCTAGTTACATTATTTATTTTTAAGTTGTCCGCATTCATTATTCTTTATTTTTTTCTGGAATCGTTTTTCGAGAAATTCTTTCTTTCCAATACCACCAACCTTGCAAAAAACAATCGGCCAAGTCGTCTTTTTTTTGAGGGAAATCGTCTAAAAACGTTAACCACTTTTCATTTCCTTCCAGGATTTGTCGACAAAATAAGATTCCATTTTTCTTATTTTTTTTGTAGGAATCTTTCCCTTTTTCTTTTTCTTCTTTTGTTTCCTTTTCTTTTGTCTCTGTTTTTTCTTCCTTTTCTTCTTTGGTAAATGCCTTTAGTTTATTGGAAGACGAGACAAATTCAATAATATCAGAAGGTTTTCCATGAATAATAAACCATTGTGCAATCATTCCCTGAATCGTTTTCATGCGATTGGCGATTGGTGATATTTGATTTTCAATGACTACATAATTAATTTGTCTCATAATAGGGATTTGAGAGAGTTGAGAATGTAAATTGCGTCCAATGGTGATTAAATCGAGTTTATTTGCAGAAGTGGGTTTCGTTTCTGGGATTAACGTCCATGACATGTTTTGGTATTGTTCGAAAAGCAATTGTACATACTCTTGTTTTGTTTTTCTTACAGCTCCACACATTTCTCTCAACTCAGACACGGGACGTTTTTTAAGGGATGACAAAGAATGACTGGTATCGGGCAAAATGTAATTTTCCGAGACATTCAAATGTTTTTCACACCGTACATAATCCCCTTTGGTATATTTGGCTCGTCTCATACATTTCTTTCTCTCATGATTGCAAAGAAGAGGAGGATCGCATTTGGCGACTCGGTCTTGTAAGGAAAGGTTCAAAATATTCCAGTCTACAACCGTACAAGTATTGTTTTCTATACAAAAAACACAATACGCCATATTTTTAATCCCCACATCAATACTAATCATGTACATCCTTTTCTTCTTGGCCTGGCTTTATTCTCTTTCCTGAAAATGTTTACACCCTTGAATTAAAATGGGACTTTGTCTCATTTCATTCTTAAGGGTCATGACCGATACGTTTTATATATTTCATGACCATTTCAAATCTTCATCTGTTTAATCATTTCAGCTTCTGTTAACGAAGGAACCACTTGTTTGGCATGCAATTGTTCTCGAGACAAATACAATTCTTTCAAATCGCTGGAACCAAAACCGCGATGTTTAATAGGTTCATGTAAGGAGCTGTACGTTTGTGGAGTGTGATAAGGGGTATCTTTATTTTTGTGATCTCGAACAAAATATCCTGTATCGGTGCATGCCGCTTGGAAATGTTGCGCACGTATTTCGTTGGCGTGTTTCGCTAAATATTTGCGGTATTGCCAATTGGATTGAATTCCATTTTCTTTCTGAATAATTTGATTTACAACGGTTCCTGGTTGCCAGGAAGCTTGAACCGAGCGTCCATCGTTCATCATCGATGGAAATTTCTCAAATTTATTGTTGGATTGATAATTGTCCGTTGGAAAAGAAACAGAAGGATATGCGCGATATACACTTTCTCCTCGAGAAGTTGTTAAAAAAGAAAACATGAAAAATAATATATACTATGTATTATTTTTTTTTTCCTAAGCGGATGTGAGCAGTTGAATTAAATCCAACTTTTTCATTTTGGATGGATCTGCACATAATGCCTTTTGAATAGCAAGGGTTCTTAACATTTGTACGTTCATTTTTTGATATGGACTATTCTTGATTGGTTTATTTTGAGAGATGGTACTAATGGTGTCTACTTGATCTAATTCCGAAATCAAGTCATCTTCTACTTCCGGCAATTCTTTCGACAAATCTTCCACTTCCGCCAATTCTTCTGCCAACTCTTCCGCCAATTCTTCCGCCAATCCTTCTGCCAATCCTTGTTCCACTACCAACTCAATTTTCTCCTCCTCCTCCTCATCCTCATCCTCTTCATCCTCCTCCTCATCATCATTCACGACTTCTGTCCATTCGCGAATATCTAACCCGGGATTCAAAATATCCGAAATAACAATTTTTTTATATATGGGATCCGCAGATTCTTCTTCCTCCTCAAATTGACTACGGCGAAACATTTCCATCATTAACGAGGCATTCGGAAAGGCTTCACTAGGGATCCTTTCATCTGAACGTATTTCCTTAACAGATCTTTTGATCGTTTCCATTTCATACACCATTGTTTTGCAAATATCCGCGAGAGCTACATTGCTTTGTTCGAGAGAGTCGACACGGTTTTTGAAATGATACACCATTAAAAAAATAAGAAGAAAACTTATTCCTAAACTAATAAAGAAAAACGTTTCTACCATTGGGAAAAAACTCATTTATTCTTATATATATTAGAAAAAAAGTGGGATAACGAATCTTGCAGAATGAATCTCTCTATTATTATATACTCGAGATGAACCTATTGGAAGAACAAAAAGAACGCCCAACGACCATTGCCGAAGCACTTCCAGTAGAATCCTCATTTATGGACGGAAAAATGTGGGTCATTGTTGGTCTGGTCCTTATTCTCTTTTTTTCTTATTTAGGAATTAATTTGCTCCATATATTCGGAAATATACTACAAAATACCGTGAATTATGTATCTCCATTGTTTGTGAATTTTTTGAACTCTGTAGGATATTCATCTGGCACAATCATCAACAAAACCGCCGACGTGGTGAGCGATACCGCCAAAGTAGGCATTGATATAGCAGAAGGAGCCGTTCAAAACGTGGGGAATTTACTTTTAAAATCGTCTTCTAAGAGCAATGAACCGAAACCGGATGCAGGAGAAGATACCATTCAAAAAAGTTTAGGATCCAGCAAAACCAAATGGTGTTTGGTGGGTGAATACCAAAATAAACGAGGATGCATTGATATTGGGGAGAGTGACAAGTGTATCTCGGGACAAGTGTTCCCAAATGAACAAATATGTTTGAACCCGAATCTATATGCTAGGTCGCAGTAATCGTAACCGTTGACATGTCCAACGGCCTCGACACGGTAAAAGTCAAATATATTTCATAAAAATATCCCGGCGCGGTTTTCAATGGGATCTCGACTGTGCTCGTTGCATTGCTCTCGAATACAACAGATTCCGAATACAATACTTGAATTTTGTAAGAGAATAAAGGGATGGATAAAGAAAAAACGAGAGAAGGAGATTCAATGGGATCTAATATTTCAATCGCAGCTAAAAAAGTGCTCTCGTTTGCAAGAAACGTGATTGTGTCTGTAGATTTATAGATGCGCCAGGGAGAAGTGTTGTCGAGGGGTAGAATTCCATACGCGCGAGCCGTAGTCGCAAAATTGTATAATGGCACAGAAGTGTCCATATAAAGTTGCATTCGTGGTCCAGGGACGTCGGAACTACTTGTCCACGTCGGGCAATTATTTTCTGCAATGGACAATGAAGACAAAGGAGGCGGAGAACGAACGATTTGAGCAAACCGTTGTGCTTTTGTGAGAGAATTCGTTTGCGTGCTTTTTTGAACACTGTTATGTTGCAGAATCTCCGCTTTTCTACGCATATCTAATTGAAATTTAGTGAATTGTTGAGATGTGTATGGAGATACTACCGTATATCGAGGAGGAGGGATATTGAATAACATTTTTTTATTTCTTTGGTAGCAAATCGATTTTACGGATACGACATCCGTTGATACATCCATTTTCCATAAGAAAAGATATTTTTTTTCAAATATTTTTTCAATACTGTCCAGAATACCATAAATTGGACAAATAAGAGAAATTGCCAGTGCCCGTATTGTCCTCTGATATACTACTTTTCTTGGTATCTGGTCCAAACATAATTATATTATTTATTTCAAATACGTTCAATGCATAACTATAATACCGAAGATTACTAGTACTTCCTGCGAAACCACCATTTCCATGGACCGTGATATTATTATAATTTTGTGACGGGGCCGAACTCATCGTGTGGCGTTTCACGATCGTTCCATTCACATAAATGTCCATCACCATGTTCTGCAAACGAATCGCCACATGACACCATTTGTTTTGAGGAATAGATGCTACATCGACTTGATCGCGAGTATTCGATATCAGGTCCTGAACGATTGTGAGTTTATATTCGTGAACGCCAGGGGAAAGCATAACATTTTTGGCATATAGCCCTGGTCCATTTAATAAGTTGATTCCGGAACCATCAAATCTTGAGTCTCCTTTCACAAATATGCATTTATACTTATCTTCAGGAATAGACGTTTTCATTTTCAACCAGATCGACCAAGTATATTCCATCCCTTTCACGCGATCATTGGATCGTAAAATGGGAACTGCATTCTTATCGGAGGGTTTCTGGGTAACTACAGCAGACTCGGAACCATCTAATAAACCGCGAACCACGTAAGGATTGCCGTAGGGACTCATGAAATATCCTAAAATGGAAAGAGCCACTTTCATAACCATCATGAACATAATGAGTACGAAAATAATAAAAGCAAACTTGGCTAAAAGACCATTTGAATCCAAGAATTCACTCCCCGCATTCAGAACGGATTTACTTGAAAATTCACTTAGAGAGTTTTGTACTCCCGCCTTGGCATTTGCGATCGAATCCGAAAAGTTTTGAGCAGTTGCACTTACACTTTTGGACACATCATTTGCGGTCGGCACTGTCGATTTTATCTGCTCGAGAAATGGTTTTTGTACGTCCATGAAATATTATATTACAAGTATATAATATTTTGAGACAGTTCTCTCCTAAAACATGGTAAACTTTCTTAAATCTAAACTGTCTTTGGTTAATGTGAGATTTGCCCCGTACGATGAAAATAAACTGGTAAAGTATGAACCACCATTGCCTGCCATATATGCGTTCCATACCGTTTCAGGATCTACTGGTTTGTCAAATCGGTCGAATTTTGCAATGTAAGCATCAAAATTCGAGGGATACATGACAGAGCATTCTTTCGTTGGAGGCTGGATTCGGTCCACCTTTTGAGAACGAATGAGTTTTCCATCGATGTAAATATCAACAATATTTGTATCCACACTAATACTAATATATACCCACTTCTGCAGAGGGAAATTCGACATTGCTTCGTTGTCAACCATAGATTCCCCGCCAGATGCCACTGTCGTAATTTTGTATTTTAATTTCGCATCGCTCGTCAGGTTTAATTCGAAAAAACTTTGAGGGGTAGCAGTTGCGCTCTTGATCGAAAAAATATTATTAATAGGCGCGCCGTTCGTTAATGCATTCACGTACACCCATAAATTATAAGAATATCGAACCGAAACCGGATTTGACAAATCTTTCATCGCAATCGAAGAGTTCGCCTCTTTCAAATATAATTTTTTCGTGACGGAAACACCTTTTTCAGAAATAACGGTGTATAAAACATAAAGAATCACAACTAAAATTATGCCTAAAATGATTAAGGTATAGTTCATTTCAATTCCGATATATTCTTAATATATATTATTTACGGGAGGGTTTTGCAACTTTAATACATTATATGTTTGTGAAATTTTTGATTTTTGTAAAGGAAAAGGATATACAATTACATTGCATACCGCTCCGTGAACCGTTTTTTTATCGTTGCCAATAGTAATGACGTTCGTGTCTCTATAAAATGGCAAATGGTTTCCTAAAGAAAAGGTGCGTTCTAATTCCCCGTTGATAAACAAATCTACCATCGTGTCTCGATAATTAAAAACAATAAAGTGCCATCGTTGAGACGGCATATACACAGTCGTGGTGATCGCGTTGTTTCCGTCGGGGGTATAATATTTGTCAATGCTTCGTTTTAGCGCGGCGTCATTGTCTGTTAGTTGCGTTTGAACCATTTGAATCAAATCTGGATTTTCAATGGAGAAATTTTTGATATCGTTTATTCCTGGACTTTTTTCTTTGCATTTGTCGATCATTTTCGATTTTATTTTTTTCAGTATCTCTGCGTCATTCCCTGCTAATTTCGTTGTAAAGATGGTATATAAATCAGTGTAATCTATCCTAACCCAAGTAAACAATAATTGCAATATGGTATTTGTTTCGGAATTGTTTTTTATCGCTTCCTTTAATGGCATATATGACTTGTCGGTGTAAATGTCATACATTTGGAATTTTTTCAATTTCGCTACATTTTCAGCCGATTTTTCAATGGTCCCATTGTCTATTCCATCTTTTAACGTTTTATAATTATCAATCTTGTTAAGTTGTTCATAAATATTTTGAAAAAGAAGCATGGGGTCCTCGTCGAACGTTATCCCGAAATTCCGTATTTTATTTTGTACTTCTATTTTTACACTTTCAATCTGATACTTGGCATCTTGTGCGAAAAACCAAGGTTGAAACTCACTCGATGTAATTACCCACGCAAACAAATTATTTCGCAATTGATGCAGGATATTAATATCCGAATTCGAGACTACAAATTTCCAGTTATCATTATCCGTATAGGCAATATATGGGCTTCCATTCATTGGAGCATCTGGCGCCAATGCAGTACCCAAATCATCATTGTAACGGAACAACATGGCTTCGTGTCCTTTTTCCACATTCGCGGTATTGACCGTTATCCACATGGAGATAGAGTAGTTTTTGAGCAATCTGTCCATAATAAATTTTGATTTATATTGGTCGTGTAGAGTACTCGTGTCGACAAAAGGAGCATTGTTACTCACGACTTGTTTTCCATAGATGAAACGCGGTTCTCTCACAATTTGCGTCCCGCGTATTAAAACGATTTTGTCAATCAGTTTTGGAACGTATATATATAACAAAATAAAGGCCAGTTCTAGTAGCAGTAATATATACACTACATTGGGGGTCATTTTTAATTCTTCCATGATATATTTGATATAATCGCTGATCAAACAAGGTATGAAAAAGAGGAAATACAATATAAATCCCGTTTTGCCTTGTTGTCGATAAGAATCATTAAGAAATACATTATAAAAAATAGAAATCCCGATAATGATCGCGCCAAATGCCAGTGCTTTCAGTGAGAGTGTGAGTAAAAAATTTAGCTCGGGTGACAATGCTGGATTGTTCACGTAACTCATGAAAAAGTTAATGATGTAATTAAAGAACGTATCGAGAGCGGGCAAGTATGTACGTAACAATAGAAGGCAAGTCGCCAACACCATTGCGACGACGAGACCCAAATATCGTATATTTTCTAGTTTCGATGCCAGCAAAAAGCCAAATACCACCATGGGCAAAATCAGTCCCACGTAATACCACGGGAGACTTTTTTCGTCTAATGCTTTGGAATCGTGTTTAATACTAGAAAAAAAGTACAAGTAATAAAAAACCATGCACGCAAAAATTCCATATTGAATTAAATTCTTAATCATCCGTTTCTTAAAATCATCACTCCACGTAGAAAAATAATTCAGAAACGCCGTCATTTATATACAAAGATATATAAACGACGAATAAACTACAAATTTTCGATCGTTGTTTTTCTGCCATGACAATCTCTACACAACGCCACTAAATTATCTATATGATTGCTCCCTCCATATTCCAATCTTACTACATGGTCTACTTCGTACCAAGCGGTCAGTTGTTCTTTACAGTCATTGCACGACCAATTTTGTCTCGAAGCCACGAATTTCTTTTTGGTTTCACTGACGGATCGTTTTGTCGCTCCTCCGCCAACTGTTTTCCCCGAATTCATTAATTTCCCTCCTTGTGGTTGTTGTTGTGGAAGAAACATATTTAAAATGCCACCGCTTTCTGATTTGTTTTCCTGAGAAAAGTTTTGTTTCGAAGTAAAATCTAGAATGGGCGATAAAATATTACTTGTATTTTGGTCAATGGGCAAATATTTCAAGTATTCATTTGAAGTGGCAATCATTGCATTCGCTTTTTGTGGATTTTTTTTGAATAACCAACACAACACCAATCCTCCAAATGCAATCCCTGCCATCTGATAATATTTTTTATAGGACATGAGTAATTTTAAATATTTTCCTTCCGTATATACATTATAAATTAAACCGCCCGTAAGCAATAGCAAGATAAATTCGATTCTCATTACCGAACCTTTTTTTACTTTATAGTTCTCTGGGATAAAAATACGACCCCGAAAAATAAAAGCATAATGATAAACCAAACCAAAAACTTCTTTTGAATACCGAAACGGGTCGATACTTGAAAAGATTGGGGAAGATATTTCCCGTAGTACTCGTCTAAATCTTCGAGATGAGAATGCAATTCTTTCCCCCGCGTTTCACTTAATTTGTTCTTCATGAAATGGATCCAATAAGTAAAAGAATCTTTATTTGATAAGTACGGAGTCACTGGAAATTCGTCCAATAAATGACTAAACTGATTTTGTACTTCGGCATGGGGAAGAAACAAAGGAATATTCTGCACGAAATCATAGTATTTCCGTTTCGTCACTTGATTTGGAGTTTCGGGATAGCCATGTGCGACACTATACAAAAAAAACCAAAAGTGGGGTAACCATATATCAGAATTCAAGTCTTTCATTTCTGTATTTGAAGATTAAAGTATTTCCAAATCTTCCACGCGCCAATATTCTATGCCTTGATTCGGCAAGGGTCTGGCAATAATAAAGGGAATCTTTTTTTGTTCGAATTCCATCATGGCAATGGTTCGGCCGTGTATTATACGTGGATCTACTTCTACGAAAACGGGTCCACCGCGATCAATTTGTTCTGCCCGAGCACCAATGATTCGTGCTTTTTCATATTTGGTCAAAAACGGGATCGTGGTATGCAACGGATCAATGATTTGTCCTTTTGCATTCCTTACGATTCTTGACAATGCGACAATTTCTTCGTAGTTACACGATTTGATTTCGGGATGGATCATTTCCAAGGATTGCATTATTTTGGGTTCACTCAATTTTTGATAAATATTCTCGTCATCCTCTTCTTCCTCGTCATCGTCTAAATCATCTTCTCTTCCATCTCCTTCTAAAGAATTATCTCCCGCATCTTCTTGGTCTTCTGCTTCCTCTGCTTCCTCTGCTTCCTCTTCTTCCTCGTCGTCCTCCTCATCTTCATCTTCCTCCTCCTCCTTTTTCCCTCTTCCTTCCTCTTCTTCGTCAGTAGAGTATTCTTCCTCCTCTTCCTCTTCTTTTTCTTCATCCCCACCACCAAACAAATCTTTGTAGACAGATAAGCTCATTGAATCTTCTAATAACTATATTTATATATACGTTTACAATAAAAAGCAAAAAAAATCAATTTTTTTCGTTTTTCCTTTTGTTTTTCTTTGGGTTTTTCTTTGGGTTTTTCTTTGGGTTTTTTTTCTATTCTAATTTGACTTCCAAGTAAAATCGCAGATGGTGCAAATGTATAAATGTTTCATTGCATTGTCGTCGTAACGCAAATAGACCGCATCGGTAAGTTTATTTGGATTCGCCGCGTCGGTTTTTGTCGAACAAGTGAGATTGGGACAAGGAATGTGGATATGTGGCAAAGTGGGATCTAGTTTTGTATACCGGTTTATCAAATGATCGAATTGTTTATTTTCTCCACTAATAGATTCAAACTGAGTATCCAGAACACATAATCCTTTTGTAGTTATCGTGGCGTCTTCAATTCCACATACCCGGCAATAATAAATTAAATCGTTCTTCTCGTCGATTTTATGATAATATTTATTGTCGCAATAATTACAAAAACGAATTGATTGGCTCGTGGACATTGTTTTGTTTATTCTAAAAGACTTTATATTATTTTCAATTTTTCTTGGAAAAAAATTGATTAAAAAAAACGTTTTTTCCCCAGTTTAAAAATCCCTGGAAAGAAAGTCCTCGACAAAGCAGAAGTCGACAAAAAATTGAATCAAAAAACCGATTTAAAAGTATCTTCATATTTTACACAAGGAGAGGCGAATGGAAGCCGTTGCTGTCAAACCTAAATACTCTAATTTGGAACAATTCCTCACTGCACATGTTATTCCCAAGGAATCCAAAGATTTAGAGATCACTCATACTGAATTTAGTCAGTTTTCGAGTCGGAAATTTCATATTCCAGACGAAGATCACGCAGAGTACCTGCAACTGTACTTTAAAGATGTAATAAAACCAAAAAAAACACACAATTTGATCGAGCGACAATTCATTGAAAAAAATAAACAAGCAGGTCCTATATTAATTGACATCGATTTTCGTTTTCCCGCCGAACTCACCACCCGCCAATATCAGAAAATCCATATCGATCAACTCATCGAATGGTATCTAACAGAAATAGAAACGTTGTTTGAAATGGACGAGGATGTACATTTTCCTGTGATTGTGCAGGAAAAACCATCTCCTAGAGTCGAAATCAAGGAAACGGGAAACGTCGTCAAAGACGGGATTCATTTGATTATTGGTATTGCAATCGATCGAAAGTATCATCAATGGCTCAGAACGCGGATTATTGGTTATGCGGAAAAGATCTGGACTGATTTGAAAATCATCAATGTGGGTGGATGGGAAGATGTACTCGACCCCGCCATTTCAAACGGCGTAAATGGTTGGTTGATGCCTTTTTCCAAGAAGCGCGATGACGTGTCGCATTATGTGGCGACGCAAGCGTACAACGTGAATTATGACGTGGATGCGAACGAATGGATCATGCATTCCTTGTTGGATGATTCGAGTAAACTAGATTCCTTCATGTCCCAACACTATCGTTTGATGAGTCCGCGTATGACAAATCGACCGAAAATGTCGTTGTTAAAAGACGACATGGTGGAGAAATTAAAACAATTCGATTCCAAACCGACAGCAAAACCCGTGACAACGACGCATGTGGCAGAAGATAGTGAATCGTTTCAAATTCCCCTATCAGCGATACGTGTCATACGAAATAAAGAAGACATGATGCTTTGTTTGAATACGTTTTTGGACAATTTGAGTTCCAGTCAATATGAACTGAGAGAAATGTTCTATTACACGATGACTTTGCCCGAAACATACTATGGGCCAGGTAGCTATTCAAAATGGATCAAAGTGGGGTTTGCGCTAAGAAGTATCAGTGTACATTTGCATATTGTGTGGATCGCGTTCAGCGCACAATCGAGTTCTTTTCAATATTCCGACATTTCGAATCTATGTGATATGTGGGCCAAATTTCAACATCTTCCGATTGGCGGAGTCACCAAACAATCGTTGATGTATTGGTCGAAAAACGATGCAGGAGAAAAGTATGCCGAAGTGCGAGAGAAGACCCTGGATTATTATCTAGAGCAAACCATTGAAAATATTACCCTCGATCAGATTAACAACCCACGAAAAAAGAACGCAAAAGGCAGTTCCGATTATGATTTGGCGACGGTACTCTATCAAATGAAAAAGGGAGAATATGTCGCGTGTAGCATCAAGTCAAACGAATGGTTCAAATTCAAGAATCATCGATGGTCCAAGAACGATTCGGGAACATCATTGCGAAATGCAATTTCCACTGATCTTCGTAGTCTATATCACCAGAAGGCGCGCACCCTATCTGCCCGTGCCATGACATTCAAAACCCCCGACGGAGAATTGAATACGGAGCACGAAGAATATAAATTGATAATGGGACGTGCGAATAAAGTATTGGACATTGCACTTTCGCTAGGAGCTTCCAAAGACAAGGATAATATTATGAAAGAAGCGAGAGAATTGTTCTACGATCCCGAGTTTATGGAAAAGCTCGACCAAAACAAGTATTTGCTTTGCTTTTCGAATGGTGTCATCGATTTCAAAGAAAAGGTTTTCCGCAAAGGGTATCCCGAAGATTTTATTAGCAAAAGCACCAATGCCGACTACATCCCATTAAACCCCGAAAAAACCCGCGCAGACATGGAAGAAATCCGAAATTACATGAACCAACTCTTTCCTATTCCCGAACTTTGCGCATACATGTGGGATCATTTGGCCTCTATTCTCATTGGCGACACTGCACTCAATCAATGTCTTCATTATTACACGGGTATAGGACAGAACGGAAAATCAATGTTGGTGAAATTTGTACAAACGATTATGGGGGATTATGCGGTAGAATTGGATGTATCGTTCTTCACGCAAGAACGACCTCGACGAGGTCAAAGCACACCCGAACTATTTGCGATTATTGGTGCGCGATTCGCCGTTACCGCAGAGCCTTCCGAAGGAGAGAAATTGAATGAAGGACCCATGAAACAGCTGACGAGTGGGACAGACAAAATGTCTTGTCGTGCTCTCTATGGCCAGCAGGTGACATTCACCCCTCAGGTATCTTCGGTGATTATGGCGAATCACTTTCTGGATATCAAAAGCAGGGATCATGGTACGTGGAGACGTATTCGAGTCGTTGAGTTTATGTCTTTATTTACAGACGATCCGGTGCAAGGAAATAAAGACAAAAAATATCAGTTTAAAAAAGTGGATAGTTTTGACGAAAAGTTTCGTCAATGGGCACCAACATTCATGGCAATGTTAGTCGCGCGCGCATTTGAGACAAATGGCATTGTGAAAGTATGTGACATGGTCAGCGCTTCGAGTAATAAGTATCGAAAAAATCAGGACTTTATTGCGGAATTCATGGATGACCAATTGGAAGCGGTGAAGGGCGATATGACAAAACTCTTGAAGAAGACCGAGTTGAATGTTGCGTTTGCAGATTGGTACAAGACGACGTATGGTAACAAAATCTTCGGGAAAACCCAGGAATTACATACTGCGATGGACAAGCAGTTTGGAGAATGCAAATCGGGAAAAGGATGGGCTGGTGTGAAGATCAAGATCCATTACGACGAGGCTCCTGATTATTCGAACAATTCCTTGCAGGGAACAGACGGTGAAGACGATGATGATTTTGATCAAGGACCGCCGATTTTGTTTTAGTCCGATTTTGTTTTAGTCCGATTTTGTTTTAGTCCGATTTTGTTTTAGTCCGATTTTGTTTTAGTCCGATTTTGTTTTAGGTGTTAATACGAATACACATTCGGGATATAACTCATTGGAATATATGTATAATCCAAAGAATATTCGTTGTCGGGTCGAGTCCAAACATTTCCCGCAATGGTTTCTACAATAAAAGTGAAAAACTTGACGAAAAACATTTCTAATGGAGCGATTATATATGGGTAGCAAACAACAAGCAAGAGCACCACGAACTTGAACGACGACGAAAATTGTTTGGCTTTCGGTCCTACGAAAAGGATACCTAGAAAAACTCCGGCAGTAATAAAATAAATCCAAACTAAACCATAAATCACAGAATTGAGAGACTCGACTTGTTGCTTTTTGTAAAACACTCGACTTGCCTGAACAGAAAATCTTTTTTCTAAATAAGCATTTTGTTTTTTTGCAATTTCTTGGAGTTTTTCGGACATGGTTCTCCTTTAGTGTATCGTAACATTTTATTATAATGCAACGCTGAATGTAGGCATCATGTAGTAAGGTTTGACAACGGAATATGAGGCTAGCGTGGTAAACCCTTCACAACGGTTATTTCCTGTACTAAATGTCATGCCTGGAGGACAACATGCATTTCCGACGCAGTCGTTTGCATTGTCAATCGACAACGTCCCACTTAACAAAGCAGTAGAACTCTCTGATTTTTTCTTCTCATCCAATGTTGGAGGGTCAAGTCTCATTTTATTGAAATCCGTTAATTCTCGTTGTTGAATGTTCACGTATGAATTTAAACTATAAATAATCGATCCGGCAAACAAAGAAATAATCAACACATCGATCAACATTGAGGGAATGATGGGAAAATATTTCTGCAATATAACTAAAGCAAAACAAGCGGCGACGGCCAAAACAAGACTCATCCCCATTCTCCAATATGCATTTTTTCGGAGGGTATTGCTTTCTGTATAATGATCTAATCTGATTTTGGTTTCATACAACCCGTTAATTACATTTCCCTTTTGTTGCAATCTTCTTTGTTCGTCACTTACAAGGGCTTTCACGCCATCTGGATCCACTAATTCTTTGTACACATTATAATTTCCGTTTGGTGTTAGATAATTCGTTGGCATTTACAATAATATATAAAAAATAATATATATTATTATGAAGAAATTGGTTTACAATGACGCGCTTGCGGATCGTAAAAATGAGTCACTGGATCACAACATGCGCTTCCACGACACATCTGAGACGCCGCTGCATTTTGAGTTATACTATTTGGATTCGCATCGGTCACCTTAAGAGTTGGTTTTGCAGGCATCAGATTGGTAGACTCGTTGCTTAATTTTTGGAAATCAATCTTGTCTCTATTTTGTATTTCTTGATAAACAAGCACCGCAGAAATTAATCCGCCTCCGACAATAAGGAATATTAAAATATCTAATAATTGAGTAGAAAACCCAAATGTTTCTTTGAAAAAGATAATCACCAGCGATGAAATAAATATGAACACAAAAATCATGATAATCAAAATATATTTTTTTTGTTTGTCTCGATAAGTAGTATTCAATAAAATCATTCGATTTTGATTTGTAATATTTGCATCCATATTTGCTTGTTTCGATTCTAAACGAGAATTTTCGGTTTGAATGATTTCTTTGACGTTAGTCTGATAATTTTGATATGTTGAAATTTCTTCATTTGATATCATGCTTATAACATGTACCGACAAATAATTGATTCTCCCTAAAGAAAGATTATTTTCTTAACACGAGATACAACGAGATCAATATTGTAGTGACTGTTATCATTCCTATTATGTACACATTATTTTGTTGAATAATCATTTGTTCTATGTCTTCTTTTGCCGCACCTTGAACGGTATTTATTTTGTCCCGATATTCCAAATAATCCCCTCTGAAATCACCATACACATCCAATTCGCCCTTTTTTTGTTGATATTTTGCTAAATTGGCGGAAATGTCTACAAACGTTGTGTTGAGGTGATCCAAAGAATTTACTTGATGTTCAAAACTTCCATAGGTAGAAAATGATTCAAATGGTTTTGGCGTAGTCATTCGTATAAATATATTCTATATAATAATACTACAATTTGATAAATAAATAATAAAGTATCGAGGTTGTCATTACTGTCCAAATTAATGTAGTGTATACGGAATTGTCATATCGCATCGTCACATCTGACTCTTGTTCATAAAGAGATTGCATTTTTCGATCTAATGCATCGCGCTTAATCCGGTTTTCTCTTTGCATATTTATTGTGTCACTATAAGTACCCGCATGAAATGAACTTTGAAGCGACCCACTTAAATCGTGAATGTCTTGCATAATTTGTCTGATGTGTTCATCATCCACCGCACTTGTGCTTCGATAACTTTCACTCAACTGCAATGCTTTGAGATCGCCCCATGTAATTGATCTAGATGCCACACCAATTACATTACTTACGTCGTTAGTTGAATGTCCAGACAGGGGATAAACTACACTGATATCAAACGGGGTAGTTTCCGTTTTTTTATAATAACAATTATTATTGCTACTGCACACACCCTCTATCCTATAGCATACAGTACCATTATCAGGTACATGGTTTGGATTATCACGACAAGATTCTACCAACTTATCTAAAGTGGAAACATAAGTCGTTCCAGTATACTTTTTTAGTTCATCCGTAAAAACTTTTAATTCTGTCGGCATGGATATACTTTTAATTAATATTATATTTAGCCCTTCTTAACTTTTTTTTTACTTTGAACAAAAATATATTCCTGAACCAAGCACACACACTCCAATAACAAGATTCATCGTTTGAATCCAACCTCGAGTATATAACTCGGACATGTCTAATTGATGTCCTTCGTTGCGATTCATATTCGCCATCTCGTTTTTGTAGACGCAGTTTTGACTGATATCGGGCGACGGCGCCCCCGTATAAGAATCACACACGAATTCTACTTGATCAAAAAATCTGTCTGGCGGGGGCATATCTTGTCTAAATGTTTTGTATAAAATATCGTGACACAATATATATTCAATGAAACTCTCGTTGCATGCTATTTCTCCTTTAGAAATCATACTATTTGTTGTTTTTGCTTTTTATTTAATCCTTTCTATTCCAACTCCTGCTGGAATGATTCCGTACATTAATTCAAATCTAGGAATGTCGATTATTATTTTGGTCACTATTTACATGGTGTTTTACGTGACTCCCGTTCTCGGCATTTTAACCATTTTTGTCGCATATGAGCTTTTCCGACGGAGCACCAATGGTCTATCTCCTTTAGTTCCTATTGCCCCTGTCCCTGTTTTATTTGAGAGAAAGAAACAAGAGGAAATAAAACAAATGAACAAACCTGTAGAAGTGTCGTTAGAAGAAGAAGTGATTCGTACAATGGCACCTATTCGTAAATCCGAAGGGTTTGTGGAAAGCGCTTATCGACCTACCGCAGATAAACTATTAGGCGGTTCATTAGTTTAATTTTACGGGTTTACTAATTGCGTAAATATCGAATATTTGCGCGGTATTGATATTCTCTTTATCATAATACGCGCTGTAAGAATATCCAGGTCCATAACTCATTCCCGACATTTTTGCGATAGTGTTGGATAAAAAAGAAAACCCAAACATGACCATGAAGAAGAACCCGAGAGTAGATATTAAGATTCTTTTCTTTTTTGTGAGTTTTTTCAATCCAGGCGGGATCTTTTCTTTCCCGTTTTTGTCAATGACTTTTGTTTTCGGGGCCAACGCAACGGCGATTAAAATGACTCCTATTAATAAAATGATTCCCCAGACAACCGTTAATGCCATGGAATAAGAATTATCAACGTGTTTTATCGCAATAAGCGTTAAATAAGGCGAACCGATACTTATCACTGCGCCGATTAAAAAGAAATATAAAAAACTCATAAACATGGTCGCTCCTTGTTCATATGCTCCCGCACCAAGTGGCATGACAATTGTATCTTTATACACACCTTTACCATTGTCTTCTAGTAAATCGCACTCCATATGCTCGTTTTCTTTCCAGATTCTTTCCCTTATACCAGCTCTACTATCTGTCACAGTTTGATCAATTATACCACGAACTAATGGACTAACATTGTTATTAACGTCAGCATTCACTGCATTGGCTATTGCTGTTCTCACTGGTTGTTCAACTTGTGCATTAATAAATGCATCCACTTTACTATTTAATAATAATATCTGGCTATTTAATTTCGAGGCGGCATTTCTACGTCGTCGTTGACGTTTTTTCGCCCCGCCTTTATTCTTTTTCTTTTTTCTCCCACGAAACCCTTCGAGTTCATTTTGTTGCATGGTACCTATTTGAACGCTTCCTGGAAATATCGATTGTATTTTGGTATCCAACGAGAATAAAGATAAAATATCAAAATGGTTTGAGAGATATATTTCTTTATACGCAGTTTGTGCACTTTTCTGCGAATATTGAATAGGTGGAAGCTTACTCGTATACAAGGCGTTTGCAAATACGACGACATGATTTTGGTTTTTTGTTTGGTAATACATTTTGTCGAGGTTTTCCAAGGGACACAGTAAAGAGTGCAATGCCAATTCTTCTTTTTCCACAAGTCTACTGAATAATCCATCCAATTTTGTGTTTAACGAAAACAAATTATTGTAGCTGGGAAGATTGTCATTGTAGACAAAAAAACACATGTACAAATGTTCATTTTCATTTGTATGCTTAATCACGAGTTCGTGCGAGTGTTGATCATTTTCTTTGCGATGTAACGGTCCAGTCAACCGAATTTCAACGGGAGTGAACAACTCATCCTGGAAATAACAACCATTATTTTTCGAAGTAATCTCGAATTGAAACCGTTTTTTACCAACGATTGTTTCCGAATTGTTATAATCGATTAACATCTCGACCGGATCGCTCTCGATAATATTTTGTATTTGTATGGCCGGATAGGACATAATCGCGTTATATATTTAGGTATATAATTTTATACCTAAACTAGCTAAAAAGGTATGTACGAAAACAATCCATTTTCGTACATGGTTGCGACAAATAGATCCTGGTATCCCTCGACATATACTTCGTCGCGTGAAAAAATCTCATCGCATCCATATTCCCCGGAACAATTTTTTCCTTTGGCCCTCACAGGCAGTTTCGTTTGTAAATTACCTCCATTTCCTCCTCCAGATACTGTATAATACTGCCATTTGTTACGCGCAGTGATTGTTCTTCTGCCCATGAGAGGCAAAATTTCGCTGTGTGTTCCCTTTTGTTTCGTTACTATCCCCACTTGGGAATATTGTGAGGAATAATGTTGCGTGGGAACATTGATCGGAAGACCTCCGCTGTCGCATTTGATCGGGGGAACGTAGGGGTTGGTCAACGGATCTCCTCTATTGGAATCACAACGACTCGGGTCCGGACGAATGGGACTGTGTACTATTTGCTGGGTTGGTTGTTGTGTTTTTGCTAAATCTTGCACTCGCAAAAACAAATACAAAACGACCATTCCTAAAAACGCGCAAACGAAAAGAGTCATATTTTCAACACAAATGACGCCTGGAATACATTTTTTCCCCATTTATATATACTCATATTTCCTTGTTAGGGATTAGTAATTGATTCACTTTCTTAGGCAATAAAAAGTAGTAATAAATGAGGTAAAAAATGTAAAAAGCAGATCCTGTCACCAATAAGAAAAAGGTAAAATTAAATTTATCGCCTCCCAAATGAAACATTTTCCTCAATTTTTCTCCCAATCGCTGTGTTGTATTCTTTTTCTTTTTTGCTTTTTGACAACGGTAGCAGTTATTTAATATTTTTTCTGGCCATTTCACGAAATGAAACCCGAAAAACAACATGGCGAAAAAACCATCAACTAAATAAATGACTTTCCATAACGCTTTTTCCAATGCCTGAAATTTCGTGATGATAAAAAAAAGCTTGATCGGTAAATACAGCACATATACAATCATGTGTACCACGTAAAAAAAGCCACACAAATAAAAATTTTTCAAAAACTTCGTCCCGCATTTTAGTTTGGCAGTAATTTTTTTGAGTATCCCCGCCATTTATATTATTGAGGAAAAGAACTTTATAACTTCAGATGTACTGTTTTTTGAGTATCGTTTCCTCTTGTCTGGTTTTGTTTTTGTCTTCCGCTTTTTGTACTTGTTTCAATTACCAATAAAGATATGAGCAAATATAATCCCATTTGTAGAGATCTTTTTGTACATAAATTAAAAAGGGTAGATTTGTTTTCATAATTCCGATTCCATATCAGACTCACTATCAATAATAAAAGATATTCAATTAAAATAAATATAAAAAAGATTAATAAAACAAACATTTGAATGGCAATATACTATTCTATATTGTCATTTTCCTAATCGTCATCATCATCCGCAAACCCTTCCTCGTCATCGTCGTCGCCTGATCTCCCTTTAAAGGGTTCATTTTTCTTTTCTTTTGTCTCCTCTTTTTTTGTCTCCTCCTTTTTCTCTTTTGTTTCGTCCTTTTTCTCCTCCTTCTCTTCTTTCTTCTCCTTCTTTTCATCCTTTTCGTCTGTCTCGAATCCTTCTAAACGAATATTCGTACCGAATTTAAAAATATTAGACACAACCATAGATACGACCATAATGACCACCATATTTTTGCTAAAGAACGAAGTTAATAATCCGACTAGAATGAATACAATCGCTGCGAGCAAATTATTCATCGCCACAAATTGAAATAAATTGCCTACTGCCAACACGAAAATGAAGTAAAGTACAAATTTATTATGCAAAATGGCATGTGACATCTTAGAGACGTCTGTTCGTTTTTGGAAAAATTTCGATCCCATTTATATTATGTAAATATATATTTATTCTTTTATTTTATATCAGTCCTCGGTAGTTCCCTCGGCTTCGGCCGTGTCCTCGGCGTCGGTAGTGGTGGTCGCTGTGTTGTCACTAGCGTCGGTAGAGGTGGTCGCTGTGTTGCCACTAGCGGCGGCAGGTGCCGAAGATTTTTTTTTCTTCTTATACCCTTCTTTCAGCGGATTACAAAAAATGAATATTAACGAACCAAGAAGTAAAATGAGAATTGCAACTTTTGAAAATGAACTCCATTTCTTGAAGTTCCACTTCATCTATATATTTTTACAAAGAAATGAAATCGTCTATACTCGACGACTCGGGCGTCGATGGCGAATCCGAAGAAGTATAATCTGGAATCACTTCTCCACTGTAAATATCCAGAATTTCTTTCACCACTTCTTCTCGTTGAATATCTTTTCTCTCAAACTCGAAACTGGAAATACTGGATGATCGTTTCCCTTTCAATCGCTGTAAGAAATCATCGAGTCCATTCGTATCCAAACCTTTAATCGAATCATACTGCTCCAAATCTCCGGTAATCACTAAACGACTGTTTTCCCCCATTCGAGTTAATAACATTTTCATCTGTGAAATCGTCGAGTTTTGCATTTCATCCGCCACGATCCATGCGTTCTTAAAGGTTCTTCCGCGCATGTATCCGAGCGGGGCAATTTCAATTAATTTGTCTTCAATCAGTTTTGTCACTTCTTTAGGTGTCAGGAATTGATATAATATATCATATATCGGTCTTACCCAAGGAGCCATTTTATCTTCCAATGTCCCGGGCAAATACCCCAAATCTTCATCGACCGACACGGATGGACGTGTAAAAATTAGTTTTTCGTACACATCCGTCAAAAAATAACGAACTCCAAATTCCGTGGCAAACATAGTTTTCCCCGTTCCAGCAGGACCATTGGCCACCACTACTTTTTTACATTTGTTTTGCAACAATCGGACATATTCCTCTTGACTTTTGTTTTTGGGCTGATTGAAAAGTTTATCAAATTGGGCACGGTCGAACATGTTTCTCTCAAAAGGGATTGAATCATATTTCTTTTGATCTGGTTCTTTGGAAGAGAAAAATTCTTGAGTGGAAGGGTCTTCATGAAACATAATTCGAAGCAATTCGGCTTCACATGGTTTTCGCGGTTTCTTTCCCCCCTTTTTTTGATGTTTCCCACCCTTTTTTGGCTCTTCTACCAGCGGTTCTGTCTTGGGTCTCATATACATCATAGTTATATTTTACTAAACCCTGAACAAAAAAGTTAGTCTACTGAGCAATGGAAAAACGCTAACTTTCCAACGGTTCATTGAAGTAATTGTACAAGAGATTTTCGGGATTATGATTTTTTATTTCTCCACAAATCAATTTTGCACTCTCATACATTTTCCGCAACACATCATTCGGAGTGAGAGTGCCGACCTTGACAAATCCGTTTTTTATCAAGTATTGTTTTACTTCGTGAATGGGCGTTTGTTTCAAATCGATTTCTTGTAAATTGACATTATTTCTTAATGTTCGATTCGACAATAACACAGACACACGAGGATGAACTTTGGATTTGCCCACATGATATGTTCTGCGTAATATACGTTTTTGTTTACTGTTGAGTTTTTTTTTCGGTTGTTGAATGGCATTCCATTGCTTTTTTTCAGACATGCTCTTGATTTTATTTGTCAGATGAACTTCGTAATCCATTTGTTTCGCCGAGGGGGGAGGAAACGCTTCTTCGATTGGTGGTCTTTGTCTTTGGGTTATGTTTCTCCACGTTTTAAAAGTAGGCAATGTTCCATTTTTCAAACATCCATATTGGGGAGCAGGAGGTCGCAGTTGAATGGGAGAAAATGGCAACAAAACGGGCACTTGTTGTGTCATTGGTTGAGACAGTATCTGAGGTGTCTGCAAAGGTTGTGTCAAAGGCACGGTCTGCAAAGGTTGTGTCAAAGGCACGGTCTGCGAAGGATATTTGCGCAAAGTAGCATTTTGCGCCGTCTGTGCTTTTCTCAAATTCTCAAAGTAATCAATGGATTCTTGCAAATCTCCCTTGCTTTTATTTTCTTTGACTTCTTTCTTTTGATTCTTCTCCAAATTCCTCTGCTCTTGATGATTCCGAATGAGTTTCAACAGATTCTTTTTCAAAGTAGATGTATTCTTGGGTTTTGTCTCGGGAACTTTCACTTTGATGGGTTTCTTCGGAGTTCGTTTTCTCGTATCATGTACTCGAAACATTTCTGGATTGATTTGAATTGTTCTCCTTTCATCCGTTGGGTTCTCCATTTTCTACTTTATGCATACACTTTATGTATACAACCCCAACATATCTCCCGACGGTTTCTTTTTTTTGTTGTCCTTGAAAATACTCATCCCAGACTTTAAATCTTCCATTGTAATCACTTTTCGTTCCGATTTGTTTCCATAGACGCGTTGTGCATGTGCAATCTTGACATATGAAAATAACAATTCCATGTCTCGACCGTTGTGCTCGAAAAAAGATTTATTATCACTAAACCAATGAGAATTCCAAGGAATCGGACTCGGCATTTTCCAGTCTTGATCAACAATCATTTTCTGGAAAATGAGACATAATTCCGAAGGAGTATATGGGTCAATGGAAAACCACCAGATAAAACGCGATTTCATACCCGAATTGATTTTGAAAAACGTATTTTCCAGTTCTTTTTCGTATCCCGTGACAATCACCATCCAATCGTTTTTCCGATCACTGAGCGCTTCACACAACGTATCTACAGATTCCTTTGCAAACGTATCGTCTTCGTGCAAAGAATACGCTTCGTCGATGAATAAAACCCCGCCTTCACATTCATCAATGACTTTTTTCGTTTTAATCGCCGTTTGACCTAAATATCCCGCGACCAAATCGGTACGTGTAACTTTTTTGAATACGTTCTTTTTCAAGATACCGAGTTTCGAATACATTTTCCCAATCAGTTTGGCCACTTCCGTTTTCCCTACCCCTGGTGGTCCTGTCAATACGGTATGTTTATAGTCGCCTGGAAGACCAAATCCTTGAATAAAATAAATCAATTGTCTCAAAATGGATGTTTTGAGAGAAGAGAGACCAATCATATTATCGAGTTCTTCGATTTCCGCTTTGACTTTCTGCAACGATTTCAAATCAATATTATAGTCTACGTTTTCCTCATACGGATTCTTTTGAAGAAGCACAACCATATCATGTAACGTTTTCAAATCCACATCAATATGACGCGTTTTCAAATGAACCCGCAATTTAGGTATTTCTTTCTCATTCTCGTCTTCTTCTTTGATCGATTCCAGATGAACGACATGGTCGTTTTGCCATTTCAAATAACTCGACTGATTGCACACTTCGTTCAAATCGTAATCGCGAGAGGAGCTATAATACGATTGATAATGCGTTTGATAATCATATTGAGTTGCGTATATAAACTCGATTCCCTCGACAAATCGCAACTGCTTTTTCGATTGATAAGAATCTAAATAGTCCAAAAACGTGCGATATTGAGACATTTTCGTTTTTTCTTTTCAATGACGATCTATTTATTTCCCTTTCCTCTAATATATATGAAAACCCGTAGGAGACGTCCCTTAGTCCCCGTATTCAATGCGTCAGAGTATCAAAGCAATGACGGTATGCTGACGACCGTGTGGGGACCGCCAATGTGGCATTATTTACACACCATGAGTTTTAATTACCCAGTGAATCCGTCCGAAAAAGACAAACAACATTACAGCGAATTTATTAAGAAACTACAGTACGTCCTTCCGTGCGGGAAATGTCGAAAGAATCTCGGGAACAATTTTAAACGATTGCCGTTTCTCAAAAGTCATATGAAATCGCGGACTACCTTTTCCAAATATATTTACGATTTACACGAATTGGTGAATGCCATGTTGCAGAAGAAATCGAATTTGACGTACGAAGAAGTGAGAGATCGGTATGAACATTTCCGGTCTAGATGTTCCAACACAAAAAAAAGGATTAAAAAAGAGAAAGGATGCACGGAACCATTGACGGGGGAAAAATCGAAATGTGTTTTACACATTGTTCCCAGAAGCAAGAAATGCGATACTTTTTTGATGGACAAGATGTGCGAAAAGGTGAGAATAATACACGAATAAACCCTTTAGGTATTATGTCGTCCAATAATCTGTTATTATAATATAATATCCAATTAAATGGCGTCTGAATATATTCCCATGGAAGAACTCCAATTAAAAGAAAAAGAAGAAAAGGAAAAAGAAGACGAAATACTAGTCCCCTTTTGGGGGAATAATCCGAATATCTTATTTGATCAAAAATACATGTTTGAATTTTTCCCGATGACTTCCATGTCGAGCAATCGGCAATTGAACAGTATTACTCGTTTAGTCATTGTTCTGAGCATTTTTTGGTTTTTCGTGAATCAAAGTATTCGTGTGCTATTTATTTGCGGTCTCACGCTGGGAGCCATTTGGGGGTATTATCAAAAGACACATAAAAAAGAATCTTTTTCTACTAATTCTTTTTCTTCTCTCACCCAAACAATGTTTAAAGATCAACTGATTCCGAATTTGTTTGATACTCCTTCTTCCACGAATCCAATGGGGAATGTCTTAATGGGGGATTATGATTATGCGAGCGAGAAAAAACCCGCACCGCCTTCGTATACCACGGAAGCACAGACGAATATTTTGAAACAAGCGAGACAAATGATTTCCGAAACAAATCCCGAACAACCCAGAATGACTGACAAATTATTCAAAAGTTTAGAAGATAATCTCGTTTTCGAACAATCCATGCGGCCATTCTTTTCCAATCCGAGCACGACCATTCCCAACGATCAAGATTCGTTTGCGGATTTTTGCTATGGTAGTATGGTTTCGTGTAAAGAAGGAAATCAATTCGCGTGTGCTCGCAATTTAGCCCGTCATCAATTATAAAAAATAATATAGAAATGTATAGAAAACAATGTTTTCAAACATATTTAATCAACAAGGTCGAATTGGAAGTGATATGACGGATCAAACGCAAAGCAATTTACAAAATACCCAGCATTTGAATCGTATGTTGAATCATTATTTTAGTGACAGTACTTCAAATTCACATATTCAATTTGCGACCCAATATCCTGGCCTCATGGTGAGTGGTATCAATGGAGGACTTGGTTTAGGAGCGAGTGTAGAGGACGAGTCGTCTTTATTTTGGAATTCGAAACAAGAACGATCTTTAGAAAAAATGCAATTGAATGCCCGTCCTTTTGTAACGATTCCTTATTTAGGAAGAGGTTCATGTGACCCCATTGTAGAGTCTCAATTGCTGATGGGGGAACCGGTTCGTGGCAAGAAAAGTGTGAGCACCGTGATGGAGGATAGTTTTAATCCTTTAGAAGATTATCCTTTAGAAAAAGGAAAGGATCATCGCACAGTGGAAGAATCTGCATTAAACGGATGGGTTCGGGGAGGAACCACTTCTCGAGAATCTGGGGACAAATACTTTAGTCAAAAATCTCGACCCACGGATCTTGGATTTTAGGGGGGTCTTAAAAAAATTCGTTCCAAAAATTTAATATTTCATTAATATATAGATATGTCACCAATGTCATCAACAGAGAAAGTTGGAGGTCAGAAAATGCAACAGGCGGGAGGAAACCCAATTACTCAAATGCTAGGACTAGATACAAAAAGTACCGGAGGTCGCCGAAGAAGAAGAACTTCAAAGGGATCCCGAAGAAAGAGATCTAGCAAAAAAAGTCGCAGAAGGCGTTAAATTTCCGACCCCTTTTTTATTTTATAGGGATAATATATAAAATAAAATGGATCCGATATCGATTATTCAAGGCGAAGGTGCAGGCAAAGGAGGAAGAAAAAGAAGACCGAATAGAGGAGGTTCTGCGAAGGCACCGATGTCGGGACCTTCTATGGGAGGAAGAAGAAGCAGAAGCGGAAGAAGAAGCAAAAGAAGCAGAAGCGGAAGAAGAAGCAGAAAGCATTAAAACTATTTATATCTATGAAAAAACCTATATATATAAATATTCATACATTCTTATAATGGAGTATTTAACCTTTTTTAAGAATTTACCATCCCATATTTGTTACGAAACTTCCGCAGAATATCGAAGTTTCATTCGTCACACCTTTTGTTTCGATCCGTTAAAAACAACTACCTACGGCGATATGGTCTCTCACGACTTGACCGATTTAGACGATGAATCAAAAGATGAGTTGACCTTTGATCAAGAGCAAGAAAAGCGGTGCATGGACATTTTGTTCGAGAAAACAAAAGACCACCCGGTATTTCATGAGTTGTATACTTTAGCCGCCGCGTGTGTATTTTCAACCGATCCGTCAATCGGTCACGCAGTGATTTGTTGTTACGACATGTTTCATTTGTATTATACTTGTGTCCATCTATTTTTGCACGGCGGAGATGTAAAGAATTGTTCCGAATATAAAATGTTACATCTTTATCTGACTCGAAAATAAACTTCATAACTATATAGATGGCATCGACGCGAAATAAAAACACGCCTGGCAATTACGCAATGGAACAATGGTCGCTCCATAAGCAATATAACGAGCGTACGTATATTCATAGTACTCAAGGAAAACCGATCCAGACCAATTTTGCGGGCGATGGATTATTAACGGGGAAAATTGCCGGCAGGGATTTAGCGAAAAACGATTGTGATATTGAATCGTTTTTATTCGGGATTGGCTCGACAAATCTAGTTCAACCATTACCCAAAGTGGTTCCTCAAATCGAGTCCATTTCATCTCTCAATATGATTCATAAGATTCCCATGGTTAATCCAAATCCGATAATGATAGACGGGAATCAGCGGTGGATGTATTTAAACTAGGATAATTATGTTTTGTATATCGATGACTTTTTGGTCGATTTGAAAAAGTTAAATTTTCACGTTTTTTCGGCCGGCTTTTCTTCAGGTAAACCTTTTCATCTTTTTCCTCTTCTTTTTCTTTTTTTTTACTCATTGAAAAAATCTGTTCTAATAAATCTTGATTGTTATATTCATTTTTTTCGGGCAACGTGTCGCATGGATGGAGTTGAATCGAGACTCGGTCGGAATAAATTTCGTAATGTCCATTTTCGAACATTTCGATCGGCAATTGGATGGTTGCCAGTACATAGGACATTTATATGTAAATTGGATACATATAAATTTAATTGGTTTTCGGGTATTTATTATTTCCGGGAAAAATTGATTTTTTTTCTTGAAACATAAAATCAGATAACAAAAAAACATGGGTGCATCTTCATCTTGTATCGCGAAAAACACGCTGTATATCTCGTGCAATCCGGATAATGCACACATCGCAACTCATTTGACCTCGCATTTTGCGGAATATACGTTTCTAGAAAAAGATTATCAGACCGCGTATTTCTTGATTATTTGTGTATCTCCAACGACGATTCGTTCGGTGCAACAAATCAAAGATATTCAAGATGCGTGGAATGATAAACGGCGAAATGTCATTTATCTCATGACCGATTCTTCGTATAATCCGATCAAAGTACCAGAAATTAGTGCATTGGTACAAGGTCACGCGTGGTTTCCGTGCTATGACGACGATACTTTACAATTATCCATCAAACATATTGACACTGTATTGAAAAACTAATTTTTCAAAAAGTAATTTGAATGGGACAAAATTCTTTCCGAATGCTTCGACATGCATTCGTCGACAATTCTTCCCTTTTTTTTCGTGTTTTGCCTGCATCTGGTTCTGGTGTTGTTATGGGTTTCCGTTTCAACGTATTCAGTCTCGCAGACATGTCGTGTTCAATCAAATCGAAATGTTCAATAATATAATCCAACACTTTATTCAGAATCGCCCACTTGAAAAAATGCAATTGTCCTATGGTGGTTTCAATGCGACAATTTTCGTCATATGGAATGAGTATTCGTTCTTGTCGGCAATATGGATCGAACATTTGTTTCGAGTAACTATCTTCCGTTGACTTGTAGCTTGTCCACACGAAAAAACGTTTGGCTTCGGGGAGATCGTATACGGTGAAATGTTGTTTCGCATAATTCGTCACGAACCAATTCACTATTCGTATAGATAACTTCTTCTTCTCCACCACAAATTCACGATTAATAATTTTTTTCAATGTATCCAAATACTCTTTGTTCTGATAAAATTCTAATAGAGTCGACAACAACCATTCGTGTTGGGTATTCATTTCTGATTCTGGAAACCATCCATTTATACTCTTTTTCAAAAATTAAACCGAAACCGATAAAATGAAGACAACGAAAAAAAACGGTTCAAACCGAAGTGGAATCCTGGGAGGGGTCATCCTTTTGGAAGACAACGAAGAGTGGAACGGAAGGAGGAGAAAAAAAAGGCGACGTCGAAATGGCGAATGTTTACCCCGAAATACTCCCAAACGTGTTACACGAGCCGGTTAAACGGCCTGCATTTGCGATGAGTTTCAGCGAGAAAAAGTAGACTATCTATCTGCATTTCAGTTTCTCCGGAAGTGATCTATAATAACATCCTTTGTACGGGACGTTTTTCTCCATTGCTTTTGCCAACGTTTTGTCGCTCATTTTTAATTGTTTCAAACAGTCATACTTACAAATGAATTCTTGTTGGAGATTATTCTCAAGATCGTATTGTCCGAGTCCGTTCTTATATAACAATGGAGTGCCATTTATTTCTTCCTCGAATACTCTTCGATGTTCCGCATCACAATCATCATAAAGTTTATAATAATACCCATTCGTGATGGTGTATTTCTTTACTGGAAAATCCAATGCACACATAGAATCATATCCGTTTAACCGTGCAGCGGATTTTCTATCGATGAAAACGTTGACAATAGCAGTTTGTTCTTGGTTAATCTGAGCAATATACCCCAAGTTTTGAGCTCTGGTAGGTATGGTAGGGGAGAGATTTTTAATCACATTCGGATCAATTTCTCGGTCTACTAACACCCAACGGAATCCGCAATATACGGTATTTTCTACAACTGCCTTATTGAGGCTCGGTCGTTTAATGCGGGTATCTTCGTTCATTAATTCCGTGACCGTTTCATAGACTTTCACCAAGGCAAGTGTTTCGGGGTTTATTTTCTGTAATCTGGGTCCGACTGTTCTCAATGGATCTTGGAACCCAGTAAGTACACGCGGTGGTGATACGGGTTGTGGCGGGGTCGTGTATATTCTTTCAAGATTTTCTATTTTCGCAGATAATTGTTTCACGGTTTTAATTAGGTCATGGATGAGAACATTCTCGTTATTGCCCGATTTCATCTCAAGTAACAAGTGCAATCTGTCGATTTCGAGCTGTAATTTCACGTTATCGCTGTGATTAAAATACTTGATATTATTTTCTATGATATTGATTAAGGTTTGATAAGAAAGATTTTTACCAATGAGTATGAGTTCTAACTCATTTTCATGACCTTCCAATGTTGTACATTTGCTCGGTCTTATATACTCATGATCCTTGACGAACGTTTCAAATTCTCTGCTTCTTTCGACTGCGAAACAATCCAATAATACGCACTCCTTGTATTTACTTTTATGTTCTTTATATCTTCCTTCTATGCCTCTTCTGCTTTCACCGATTTTGATAACATATTGTTTATTGTCCCATGATTTTACTTTGATAATATAAAATATGGCACCGATTGTACCATATTCTCTCAATAATATCTTTTCTTTTTCGAGGACTTTTTGTTGTTCCAATTTGCGTTCGTACTCTTTTTTTTGTTTGTCTTCTAACTGTGCAAATTGCTGCCGAAGTTCGTCACTTTCTTCAGTTATTATTTCTTGTAAAACATTTTCTAATTTTATAAAATATTCGTGAATTTCATCTGCTTTCTTCGTTCCAGCTTTCATACAAAACCTTTTGAACGTATCCACATTTAACATGAAAATTTCTTTATTTTGGCCACCATGGCCACCATTTAATCGCTTTTGGTGTACCGAAAGCGAGTTTGTATAGTCGATGTTTACCTTAAATTGTTTTTCCAACAGCACCTTTGCAGTTACTTTTTGACCAAATCCTAACCATTTCCAAATATTGTCGAGGTCAATTCGAAAATCTGTTTTGTAATCGTAATTTAAGTAACAGTAAAAGCTTGTTAGGAATAGTTGTTGTTCATACACAGAAAACTTTTGTTGAACTTTTGCAATAAGTTTAGACTGCGAGTTTCTGTTAAACTTGGTAATCGGATTGTTTTCGATGAGGGTTACAATATCTAAGCTCATCTTATAATGAATATTAGAGTGATCAGTTTATATCATTTGTCGCTTTAAAAATATAAAACAATGCGTTTTATTATAAAACAAACCGCACTTAGAGCTTCGAAAAAGAAAAAAACAATCAAATGACAATTTGGACACTTTCTCCAATCAAATAATCTAATAATCGGAGTCACTACTTAAATGATTATAAAAATAATATTTTTTATAATCTGATTTTTTTATTTATAAGCACCAAAAAATATATTTCAACATTTGATGAAAATGTATGTCCCCTATTGTAAAATCCAGCCATACCAATCAGTTTGAATATGCTATGCCTGCCATTCCGCTCATGACACGAAGCACGTTGTATGAAAGAGCATACACACGAACCTTGGCAGTGGAAGTGGATGCAACAGTTCCTGAAGAGAGAACCAGCTGAAGAACAGCGTTATCAATTCGGGAAAAGTTGCAAGAACCGGAAGGCTGGTGCTCCTCGGGTCTGAGTGCGAACGAGTAAAGGTTGATACCCGTGTCGGGGGCACGGGTGTGGTGCTGGAAGGGCTGAACCACGTCAAAGTAAGATCCTTCACGCTCCGAGAAACGGTCCTGGCCGTTGAGCTGGAGCTTGGCAGTAACCACAGGGTTCTCACCCCAGCAGTGCATGTCCAGAGCAGTTTCGGCAAGAACAAAGGTTCCTGCATCAGACACACCAGAGGGAGAGTCGGAATTGTTTAAAGCATGGCCTGCGACTTGTTCACCAAACACACTGTTCGTGGTTCCATACCACAAAGAGGTGGTGACAGCTGGATCATCACTCTGAACATCAACGGCACCAGGCATCTGGAAAAGGCCGTTGGTAATCACCGAACCAGCACCAGAGGTGGAATCAGGTCCACCGAAGGCATGGATTGCGTTAGGAAGAGCGTCAATGGCATCGGTGTAGTTGAAAGGCTGGGCGCCTAGAGTCTTGTACAGGGTGGATCCCGCCTCCAATGAAGAGCAGTAGTCCACGTTGGCATCGGGCTGAACAACCCAGATCAATTCCTTGCAAGGGTGGTTAAAGTTGAGCTTGATCTTGTTGGATGAGGATCCAACAGACTCATCTCCAGTGAACTGCAGTTGCTCAATCAAGTACTCGTGGGGGTTCTGTGCCATCTTGCGTCTCTCGTCAGTGTCCAAGAAAATGTAATCAATGTACAGAGAGGCAGCAACCAGAGATTGCTGGTAAGCGGTAGACACAGACACAGTGCCACTGGCATTATCAAGCGAAGATACTGCCCAAAGACACTCACCAATAGGACGAATATCCAAGTTGATCTTGACCTCGTGGTACTGAAGGGCAATCAAAGGAAGAGCTAGACCAGGGTTCTTGGTGAACCAGAACTGCAGAGGGACATACAGAGTGGTCTCAGGAAGCGCCTTGCGAGGAGCGCACACCTGAGAAGGTCCACCAGTAGCGGCACAAGGACCCGCAATGTCCGCAAAGTTAGGATCGGTGATGTAGGTAAGCTGAGTGGTGTGACCAATCATCTTGAAGTAACCCTTCTGCTGTTCCGAGGTCATTGTGAGCTGGTTCCAGATGTGCATCCAGTCACCATACTGTCTGTCAATTCGCTGACCTCCGATCTCCACCTCCACGACGGCGATCAGCTGCTCACCGATGTAATCTAACCAGCGGGCATAAACATAGCCACTAAGGCCCTTCATAGACTGGTTGATCTCGGGAAGAGTCACCTGAAGATAAGTTCGGTACGCCAAGTCACCGTTTCTCGACAAAATCGCACTGACTCTTCGTCCAAAGTCAGCCTGTCCTTGGAAAGTCTGCTCAATACTTTCCATTGCAAAGTTAGTGTGTCTACGGTAAGACACCTTCCAGTATGTAATCTCGGGGGTACCAGTCAAAAAAAGATCTTGTGCGCCATAAGCGACGATTTGCATTAGTGCTCCTGCCATGTTTTATTGTATATATTATCCCTAAAGATTTTATTTTTTGGATATATTCCGTTTTTGGCCATTTTTTAATTCTTTCTACACTTCTATCTGTTTTTTACATGTCTTTTCAAAATGTGTATCTACATATTCATATATATGAAGTTTCTTACATATATATTTATATATATGAAAAAAAGATTATTTGCGGGAAAATTTATATAGAACAATAGATACTACTATCCAAAGACAATAATGGAAGGAAAAAAAAAAGAAAATCAGACGATTGATGAGAAACACACAGATATGGTGCAAATATTTCGTGTAATTGAGCTTGAAACCATCCCCAAATTAATCGCCGAAAGAGAAGAATTGAAACAAAAAGCGAAGAATTTAAAAAGCAAAAAAAACGAAGAATATTATGAATTTCTCGACAGAATCAAAGAAATGAAACTAGAAATTCAAAAACTAAAACAAGAAAAACAGAAATACTTGTTGCATAATTCGAAATATATTTTTCATTATTATGAAGAAAAACAGAAAATCTCGAGCGGAGATAATTTGAAAGATGTGGCAACAATCAATAACTTTTTCAAAATCAAAGGGACTACTTCAGAAAGTGCGAATATGAACAGTGAAAAGTATAAATCCTCTAAAAAAATATATCAACAGTATTGGAAAAATGTGGGAGGAGACATTTTGCATTTACAGGAGTATTTGTTGGATTCCGACACTTGTTTGCTGTGCAACCAAGGAGAACTCATTCCTTTAGAAGAAGAAGGAGTCCTCATTTGCAACAATACGAAATGCGGGAAATTCGTTGTGCATATTGTCGACAATCAAAAACCACTCAACAAAGAAATGCCGAATGAAGTATCTTATACCGCGTATATTCGTTTGAATCATTTCAAGGAAATTTTGTCTCAATTTCAGGCGAAAGAAACCACGAAAATCCCGGACGAAGTCCTCGACACTGTCAAACAACGGATCATCAAAGAACGGAAGAAATTGTCGGAAATGAATTACAGTGAAATGCGAAATATTTTGAGTATTTTAGGGTACAATAAATATTTCGAACATATTCAATATATCAATTCTATTTTGGGAATCAAACCGCCCGTTATGGATGAAGAATTGATCGAAACATTATGTGTGCTGTTTATTGAAATACAACAACCATGGGCGATTTTCTGCCCAATCACGCGTACCAACTTTTTTAATTACACTTATATTTTGTGCCAGTTGTGTGTTTTATTGGACCAGAAACAGTACTTGCCGTTTATTCCTATGATGAAAGACCGTATAAAACAGTTGGAACAAGATATGATTTGGAAAAAAGTGTGTAATTACTTGGATTGGGAATATTTTCCGACTGTATGAAAAATATATCTCAAATGACGAATTGAGATATATATTAACGACGTTTGGTTCGCTTGATTTTGAATCGTTTCTTCAAACGACAAGATTTATTTGATTTTTTTTTAATCCGACGGGATTTTCTCCCTCCTTTTTTTCCAAAGTCTGCTTCTTTTAAATATATATCTGGGGTATAGCTTCCATTTGTTCCATATTTTTCGGGTTGAGTTTCTATGACAATTTGTTCATCTGAGCTATCTACACCTTTATAGAACACATCATCATATGGAGGTTGATACCTTAATCTTGTTACTTCTATTGCTGCAATTTGTTCTTTTACATAGTCATAAGCGTAAAAATTATGTTTTGTCAAATGAGTTGTGTTTCTCCAATAATCTTTACTCCAATCTACTTTTTGATAACCTAATAATGCGGTTTCTTTTTTTATTTTCGCTTCTTCTGCTTCATCTTCCAATCTTTTTGCTTTTAATTCTTCTTCTTTTTTAGCTTTTAATTCTTCTTCTTTTTTAGCTTGTAATCTTTCTGCTTCTGCTGCTTTTGCTTCTGCTTCTGCTTTTGCTTTTGCTTCTGCTTCTGCTTCTGCTTCTGCTTTTGCTTTTGCTTTTGCTTTTGCACCAGTTGCATATTCATGAGCAGAAGCAGCTACTCTACTCATTTCTTGACTCAATACTCCTCGAGCAGCACTCATTGTACTCATTGTACGTATACATTATCAACAGATATGAATTTATTTTATTAAAAATTCATATCGTGTTCACTAAAACGCTCGAGGGAAATGCACCAGATTAGCACCTATACCGAAGCCGGCACCACCACGAGCACTACTTGCCATGGATGGGACAAAGACATCGAGCACGGCAAAAGTAGCCGCAGCAGACAAGGCGATAATCACCACTTCTTCGACGTTCAGCGTCTTCTTGGGAATGACGAATGCAGCAATGGCAACCATGATACCCTCCACAATGTATTTGATTGCGCGTTTCACGAATTCACTAAAATCAAACATGTCGTTCATTGTCTAGAAATATATTATAACAGAACAAAAAAATATACATTTCAAAGGAAAAACAACTTAAATGACTTTTGGGTCAATACCTTAAAACCCCCTAAATTTATCATGTCCAAATCCGTCAAAACGTTCGAGCAAAAGATGAAACCCAATGGGAAATTTAATCCTAAATATGTGGATCTCCTAAATGAAGACCCATCCATCGCAAGTCAATTGTATGGTTGTTATTCTTTTATTTCTCCTGAAAAAGTGATTAAACAGAGAGAATTGTTTTTATTTGAAAAGTTTGTGAAGCAGTGGGGATACGCAAAGGCACTTTCTATGTATTCTGATTTCACTCAGTTTATTGCGTTCAAGTATCATCTAAATGCCGATTCCATCATGAATGATCTCGTGGAATTTGTGCACGAAGAAGAGAACGTGCTAAAGCGCGAAGATACGGAAGGAGATTTTAAGCAGTTTCTAGACAAGCACGAGTCGAAACTCACGGAGGAATTTCAAAAGAATAATCAATTTCAAACTTCCGTGCGAGGATTTATCAATCGTGGAAACTTTTCCACTGCGGAAGAGGCGGAGAAATACGCCAAAGAATTGAGAGACCGAGACCCGAATCACGATATTTTTGTGGGTCGCAACTTTGTATGGACTCCTCTCGATCCAGATGCATATAAAACGGGACGTATTGAGTTTATGGAGGAAGAACTCAATCAATTGCATCACGAAAAGCTGAAGAATGAAATGAGAGCAAAGGAAGAATTCGATAAGCGTTTGTATGAGAGTAAGCGCAAGGCCATTCAAGCCAATATTGACTTGGCGAAACAAACGGGGAATAAATTGACTCAAACGATGGATGAAAATGGCAATTTGATCGGCGTGAAGGAAACGGTCGATTTCGAAGAGCGAGAGGCTGTAAAGAAATAAGGGGGGAAATATGATTTTTTTTATAAAAATGATGTTTTATTAGATTATTAGAATTAAGGACTACTAAGGACTTTGGACAATAAATTGAAATCTAAATTAAAAAGGATGAAAATAAATCAGAAATATCAGTTGTCGATAATTCCGTTTCATAAAAGCGAAAATCTGCGATAACACCATTTAACATATTATAAGCATTTCCTGCCCCCATTAACTTTCCACCAAATCTATTATTAGATAATGAAACATTTGTTTTCGTTTCGACCAATACTTTATCAATGTACATTTTTTTAACTTGCGTAGTCGGGTTATACGTCTGTACATAATGGAGCCATTTATTAAATTGTATAGAAATGCCAGAAGTAGCATTAGAAAAATTATTTCCATCATCAAGAAATATATTAAAATAAACGGTTGATCCACTATCGAAATTTTCAAATACTATTGTGTCGCCTCCTCCTTTAGAGATGATATAAATCCATAATGACATAGAACATGGCACTGTAACATTTTTGTATGGTACAACTAAATATGCCGCTTTATTTGTGCTATTAGAATTGCTATACAGTCCATTTTTTCCTTCATAAGTTTCATAACTAAGAACAGTTGGAACGGCTGTATTTGTGATAACTCCATTATACGGCAAACCTCCAGAACCAAAATTGGTTGCCGTTGATCCAAATGCTTCATTAAATTTATACCATATAAATGGCGGTTGTAACGGCACATATCCCATATTCGCAGCTGTCGTGGAATAATAATAGAGAGGAAGCGTTGTAGTTGCATTGACATCGATCAAGGTGTACGCATTTGCGGACCCAGGAGTTCCATTCGTGACAACTCTCGTAGTATATGGAACGGGACCATCTACAGTTGTGCTCAAACGAAGTGGGAACCCAACATTACTCACATGACTTTGGTCAAACACATATACATTTCCTGCACTAAACGTCAAATTGGGGTTCGAGTCTGCAGTCGCTCCGTTCGTAGAAATCCAATATACTCCTCCTGATACTGTCACTGTGTATACAGTTCTACTCAATTGCGTGATAATCACGATCGCAGTGGTTCCGCCAGAAATATCAATGTTCATCGTCGTTCCTCCACTTACAGTGTAATTAAGACTTTGATATGGGGCCACAACAGTCCCAGACAATGTAGCGGGGCTCAAATTGGCAGAAGTGACGCCAGAAATACGATAAGGAATAACAGTTCCAGAATTTAAAGACGAAAAGAAATTCAAAGTTAGATTGCTTCCAGTCGTCACATTCCCAATCGCACTGATCACATTCGGATATATTCGGTTCAAAATGGGTAAAATATTGGTTCGGCATTTATATTTGCAATATATTGTATAATCGATTGTATTTGTAGGCGCGATATCGGACGTTTTCAATAAATTCCCATTGTATTTCAATGTACTGAACGTCGTATTTTGATTTGTCATATTGATTCCCATACTCGTGGTAGAGTATAATGCCGTAGCGGATAAATCTGAAAATGCAGTTCCTCCACTGACTCCTAGAGAAAGTATTTTCACGTACCTATTGACAAAACTCAAGGTATTTGTAGATACCTGTGCATTTTTATACAATTTTGATACGGTTGAAAAAGTGTTCATTTATAACATTCAGAGAAATTATCTTGTGTTTTCCAAATACGCAAACACAAAATCATCTAAATACGTTTATCCCGAGATAACACAACAACCATTGCGCGCACATTGTTTTTTGGTACTATTTTTTGGGGTACATATCTTTTTTGTTTTTTTTTCACTTGACAATTTCGTTTTTCTCGTTTCTTCCCTTGCTTCCCTTTCTCTCGTTTCTCCTTCCATACTTTTTCTTTTTTCTGACAAAGTTCTTTTTTTGCTTTCTTTCTCCTGCTGAATAGTCTGCACACGTTCTTGACAATGAAGAAGTTTACGCGATTTGCATTCTTTTCGTTTACGAAGAAGTTTTCTTTTACGCCGTTCTTGCCGTTCTTGACTGTCTTGACTATAAGATTTATTCAATTGCGCCAATTGTGTTCGAATATATTCGTCTAATTTCTTTATTTTGCCTACTTTATCTGTTTTATCAACATTGTGCATAATCCGATTATATTCTTCTCCACTGGGTTCTTTATCCAAAACCAACATTTGTTTCATATTGCTTAAAATCGCAACATTGGTTTGAATTCTTTTTTCCATTTCATCTTTCGGAACACCTATTTGATATATTCCAGTATCGTCTTCCGCTAAGCGTTTTTTGGTTCCATTCACCATGTCAATAATGTCTCGAGAGCTATATTTTGTTAAATCGACAGACATGGGCAAATTCCCAGCATCTTTGAAGCAATGTAGTTCATCATATAACGAATTATCTTTATCGAATCCTAGTTTGGAATAGGCGAAAAACCCCGATAAATTCATATACCCCCCGGCCAGCTCAAGTATTCCACGTTTATTTCTTTCCGTAATTTCGTCAGACGATTTAATACAGTACAAATATGCACCCAATAAGACAGCCCCTTTAATCGCCTTGGACTTGCTTTCTCTCGTACAAATCAAATGCACACTATAAATATCTTTCAACAATTGACATTCTCCTTTTTCTACCACAATAAAACCCAACACGGATTGCAATTTATCTTTTTCTACCGTATGGGTTCCCCGAGACAGATTGATTTTATTATATCTGGGTTCTACTGCAACCAAAATATCAAACATGTCGTGTTTTGCATAATCAAAATTTTCGGAAACGTTTCGTATCGCACGCATCCCATATTGATAACCAATTTTCCCTTTACATACCACATCTGCTAAATCATCTAATATATCAAACGCGATATGTCCCACTTCTTCATTCACCAATTGGCGTTTTCGAGAATGTGCATTTCGAGTTGCCTTTGTGATAGTCAACGGTTTGAACCAAGAAATGAACTCGGAATGATTCAATAAAACGCATCCATCCAGCATTTTTTTAATTGTCTCGTCATTCCTGTAATCATTTAATTTATTGTTCTCATTGAAAAGGGTGTTTGCCATTTTCGCCCTATATCATATTTGGTCAAAATAAATTAGGAATAGGTTGGAATTTTGTCGACGTTAACACAAACAGAAGAAGTCATTTTTTCTTTATTCGCTCGAGGAACAAGGAATTGCGAGAAAAACGGAAAAGCCAATTGATCTTCTGGTAAATTATTATGAACGAGACGCGCAATCATTTTATACAGTTTGAAATTGGGATATCTTTCTTCGCCCGATTTTTTGTACAACATATTCTTACCCTCGTCGTCTGTACACCATCTCATTACTGTTTTTTGTAGTTCAGTCATTTTGGTCGGCAAAGGTGCATCTATATCAAACACGAAATCGTACAAAGAACAACCCAAACGACACAGATCAAAACTAGGATTCGGATCGAGTCTGGGTTTGTTGGGATTTAAAAAAGGCTCGCAGTTGTATTGAGAATGAGCATCTCCTTCGGGCGCAAAACTATCACTACAAAACCATTTATTTTGGAAACGATAAATTCCCCGACCGAAATCGATAATCTTGAAGATTCTTCCAAAAGTAGGAACACGATATGTATTGTTTTTAAAAACATAATGAATAAAAGTTAAATCTGTTTTTTTCCATAAAATATTGTTTGTATGCAAATCATTGTGTGTAAATTGAAATGCTTTCTGATAAATCATGAGCGAGAAATTGACTTGTATTAATGCACTTGCAATTTCTTTCTCTTTCAAATCTTCATTCTCGAGCAATTGGTCCAATGTCCCGTCGCATTTTTCGAGGCAAATCATTTGAACTGGAAAATTCTTAATGTATGCAAAAACTTCGTCATCATCATCATCATCATCGTCATCATCATCATCATCATCGTCGTCATCATCATCGTCATCATCAACGTCATCGTCGTCATCGTCTTCCTCTTCCTTGTCTTCTACACTACTATTCTCAATGGAACTATTATCATCAGAATCAATAGTAGTCAAGCTATCTTTTCTTTCACACATTTCAAAAACGACCTCCATCGACTTTTCCGATTTATCCATCGACTTTTCCGATTT
>Ga0209550_10000373_pt1 | contig 40817 bp, 34 predicted proteins | sample LauGreSuBDMM15SN_2_FD_187567 | JGI IMG/M metagenome (GOLD analysis project Ga0209550, IMG submission 187567) | Freshwater lake microbial communities from Lake Michigan, USA - Su13.BD.MM15.SN (SPAdes) (version 5) | ecosystem: Environmental > Aquatic > Freshwater > Lake | place: Lake Michigan...
TTCTAATACTGATAAAACTTCTTTATATTTAATTATATTTTTCGCATCTGTTTCATTCTCAAATAATTCAGCTACTGCTTTATCATAAACATTATCGGATTTATTTTCCAATTTATTTATTCTTGAACAAGCGTCTGTAATATTTTTTAATTTCTTGAAACTTCTCAATTCTCTAACTGCAATATCAATATTTTGACAGGCTTCAAGATTAATTTCTGTTAACTTTCTGATTGATTTGGTAATATTATCAACGGGAAATAATTTCATTCTACTAGCTGCCCCATTAAGATTTCCAGCGACATTGTCTATTGCAGTTATCAAGGAATAAATATCTTCTCTATCAAATGGAGTGATAAAATTACTACTCAATTCAATATTAGTTTGTCTAGTAATGTCTTCGATTTTTTGCTCTATATCTGCTATTTTTTGAAATAATTCATCCCTCCCTTTTAAAGGAAGATTTACTGCTTCGTGTAAATGCGAAGCTATTAAAATCAAATTACTGGATGCTTCTTCAAACAATGGGAAAAACTTCTTGTCTTTAGGCATTAAAAATTGAAAAATACTGTTTGCGTTCATAATTATTTATTTTAAGCTTCGCAAAGTTACCTATTTAATGTTAACCTATTGTTAACAAAAAATCATTTACAAGTAAATGAGCTAATAATTGTAAAAGTCTATTTATACAATTTTCAAAACAAAAATATACTTTTTTACGAAATTAACAATTGACAATTTGATTTAATATGCAAAATAAATGATTTGTCAATTTATATCAATCATTTTCGTAAATTAGCACCATTAATAATACTTTTTTTCTATTTATGGACATCAATTTCAACAAAAACGAAGATCATAATAAGTTATTAATTACTAATTTAAAACGAAAATTTGCCAAAGTAAAAATTGGCGGAGGTGAAAAACGCATCGAAAAATTGCACAACGAAGGCAAAATGACCGCTCGCGAACGCATTGATTATTTACTTGATGCTAAAGCAAATAGTATCGAAATTGGCGCTTTTGTTGGTGAAGGAATGTATGCCGAACACGGTGGCTGCCCTTCTGGTGGTGTGGTTGTAAAAATTGGATATATAAAAGGAAAACAGTGTATTGTTGTTGCCAATGATGCGACTGTAAAAGCAGGTGCTTGGTTTCCAATTACTGCAAAAAAGAACTTGAGAGCGCAGGAAATTGCTATGGAAAATCGATTGCCAATCATTTATTTAGTCGATTCCGCAGGTGTTTATTTGCCATTACAAGATGAAATTTTCCCCGATAAAGAACATTTTGGACGCATTTTTAGAAACAATGCGCAAATGAGTAGCATGGGAATTACTCAAATAGCTGCTGTTATGGGAAGTTGCGTTGCCGGTGGTGCTTATCTTCCAATTATGAGTGACGAAGCTATGATTGTTGATAAAACAGGAAGTATTTTCTTAGCAGGAAGTTATTTGGTGAAAGCCGCAATTGGAGAAAGTATTGATAATGAAACACTTGGTGGAGCAACAACGCATTGTGAAATTTCAGGAGTTACCGATTATAAAGCCAAAGACGATAAAGATGCCTTGGACAGAATTAAAAATATAGTTTCTAAAATTGGTGATTATGATAAAGCGGGTTTCAACAGAGAGAAATCTCAAAAACCAGCATTTGATGAAAAAGAAATTTATGGAATTTTGCCAAAAACAAGAAATGAGCAATATGACATGATGGAAATTATCAATAGATTGGTTGATAATTCTGAATTTGATACTTATAAAGATGGGTACGGACAAACAATAATTACAGGTTATGCCAGAATTGACGGTTGGGCAGTGGGAATTGTTGCCAATCAACGCAAAGTCGTAAAAACCAAAAGTGGTGAAATGCAATTTGGAGGTGTAATCTATTCTGATTCTGCCGACAAAGCCACCCGTTTTATTGCCAACTGCAACCAAAAGAAAATTCCATTGGTTTTCATTCAAGACGTCACGGGATTTATGGTTGGTTCCAAATCAGAACACGGTGGAATCATTAAAGACGGTGCGAAAATGGTAAATGCAGTTGCGAATTCTGTTGTTCCTAAATTCACGGTTATTGTTGGAAATTCTTATGGTGCGGGAAATTATGCAATGTGTGGAAAAGCCTACGATCCAAGATTAATTTTTGCTTGGCCAAGTGCAGAATTAGCTGTAATGGGTGGAACGCAAGCCGCAAAAGTATTGGCGCAAATTGAAACTTCTTCGCTCAAGGCAAAAGGAGAAATGGTAGATGAAGCAAAAGAAAAAGAATTATTTGACAAAATAAAAGCACGTTACGACGAGCAAGTTTCCCCGTATTATGCGGCATCCCGACTTTGGACGGATGCTATTATCGACCCACTTGATACAAGAACTTGGATTTCTATGGGAATTGATGCCGCCAACCATTCACCAATCGAAAAGAAATTTAATTTAGGAGTTATTCAAGTATAATTAACACCAATTTTTAACAAATTTTTTTTATGTTCAATAAATAACTATTAGTATTATGAAATCTAAATTACTTTTTTTATTAATGTTTTCAGTAGCTTCGAAACTTTCTGCTCAAGAAACAACCACAAGAAAAGACTCTCTAAAAGGTGGTTTGCGTTTTGAACGTACTTGTTTTGATGTTTTGCGTTACGACTTGAATATAAAAATAAATCCTGATGAAAAATCAATTATAGGTTTCAATGAAATTACGTTTAAAGTCCTTTTAAACACTACTAAAATTCAATTGGATTTATTTGAAAACATGCAAATTGACAGCATTGTTTTGAATTCTAAAAAACTTAATTACAAAAGAGAATTTGAAGCTGTTTTTATTGATTTTGATACAGCGCTTACCAAAGATTCTGAACAAAAAATCCGATTTTATTATTCAGGGAAACCTTTAATTGCAAAACGTGCGCCTTGGGATGGTGGTTTTGTATTTAAAAAAGACAGCAATAATAAGGATTTTATCGGAGTTGCAGTTCAAGGAACAGGTGCGAGTTTATGGTTTCCTTGCAAAGATTCGCAAACCGATGAGCCCGATTTAGGAGCAACTATTAAAGTAGCCGTTCCAAACGGATTAATGAATGTTTCCAATGGACGATTAATAGGCAATCAAGATTTGAAAAACGGTTATACACGTTGGGATTGGGAAGTAAAAAATCCAATTAACAGCTACGATATCACCGTTAATATTGGTGATTATATTCATTTTGGAGAAACCTACAAAGGATTGGATTTAGATTTTTATGCTTTACGAGAAAATGAAGCCAAGGCCAAAACCCAATTTGAGGAAGTAAAACCGATGATGGATTGTTTCCAAAGTAAGTTTGGCGACTATCCATTCAAAGAAGATGGCTTTAAATTAGTTGAAACTTCTTATTTAGGTATGGAACACCAAAGTGCTGTAGCTTACGGAAATAAGTATAAAAAAGGATATTTAGGAAGTGATTTATCTGGAACAGGAATTGGGTTACTATTCGACTATATTATCATTCACGAAAGTGGACACGAATGGTTTGGAAACAGCATCACTTCAAAAGATATTGCCGACATGTGGATTCATGAAGGATTTACGTGTTACACAGAATCGGTGTATTTGGAATGTCAATACGGTATTGAAAAAGCACAAATTTATATCAATGGATTAAAGGAAAATATCAGAAATGACGCACCTATTATCGGTCAATATGGAGTGAACAAAGAAGGTTCTGGCGATATGTATTACAAAGGAGCTTTAATGTTGAACACCATACGTCACATTATCAATAACGACGAAAAGTGGTGGAAAATTATATTGGATTATTCCAATAACTTCAAACTTAAAATAATTGATACTGAAACCGTTATTGCTTATTTTAATGAGAAAAGTGGTATCGATTTAACGCCTGTTTTCAACCAATATTTGCGATTTGCTACTATTCCAACCTTAGATATGAAAATTGAAAACAACTTTTTGTCTTATCGTTGGAAAGCGTTTGAACCCAATTTTACTATGCCAATTGACATTTTAATTCAAGGAAAGAAAACCCGAATTCAACCTACAAGAACATGGACAAAATCGAAATTGAGCATAAAATCACTTTCAGAAATTGAAGTGCTTAAAAATGATTTTTTGGTTGATTGAAAAATCTAACTAAAGTAATGTTTCCTTTCGCATCACTTTTCCGCTTTCGGTTTCAATGAATTTCGTTACAAAACGAATGGATTTAGGTTTTTCATAAGGATCTAAATTCTCAAAAACTAAATCATCGAAAAGGATTGGTTTTCCTTCAATAACGATAAGTACTTGTTCTCCTAATTTTTCATCAGGGATTCCAATTACAAAAAAACGCTGCTTTATTTTATCGGATAGTTTGACTTCAATTTGCTCAGGAAATAGTTTGACACCGCCACTATTTATGACATTATCTATTCTTCCCAACAAGAGAAATTGGTTTTCAGAAAGAAGTTCAACCACATCATTAGTACTAATTTTTGTTTCGGAAATATGTGATGCAATAATTTCCAAACAGCCTCTTTCGTCAGTTGCAATTTTTATGTTGGGTAAAACCGAGAAAGACTTCTCTCCTATTTTCTTGACAGCAATATGTGTAATTGTTTCGGTCATTCCGTAGGTTTCAAAAATTTGCGTTGGTAATTCTAAAAGTTGATTCCGAAGTGTTTCGTTGATTTTTGCACCTCCAACAATCAGTTTTTTGACTTTGGATAATTCCAAAATCGAGTTTTGAACTTGCATTGGAACCATCGCGACAAAATCGTAATGATGTCTGTTGCCCTTCAATGGATTAGAAATTGGGGTTACAAAATCCATTTCGAAACCTAAAATCATACTTCTAATAAGCATCATTTTACCCGCAATATAATTTGTTGACAAACAATTCAAAACTCGATTTCCTGCTTTTAAATTGAAGAATTCGGCTGTTGCCAATGCAGAATTGACCATTGCTTGTTTTTCAAGATTGATTTTCTTGGGAACACCTGTTGTTCCTGAAGTTGTAACCGTAATAAAGGTTTTTTTGTTGAACCATTCCAATAGAAATTCGCCCGTAATTCTATCAAAATCGCCGCCTTCTTTTATTAAATCATACGCAACAAGAAGTAGTTTTTCTCTATCTAGAGAAATTCCATTCCATTTGAAATTTGGGTGAACTGTATTGTAATTTTGGTTATTCATTGATTACAATTTCTTCAGCTTGAATTGGACTTACTTTGCCCGTCAATTTTTCTTTCCAATTGGTCCATTTGTATTTTTTGGCCAATATAAATAAGATTATTGGATAGGTAATTGCAATGGAAATTATCATTTCATTGAGCATATTTGAAGTGTTTTCAACACCTGAATATCGAAATAAAGCATCGGTTTGCAATGCAGAAAAATCAGAAGTTATCAAAATAGAAGCCATCAGATTATTTCCTAAATGGAATCCCAAAGCCAGTTCTAAACTATCATCCATTAAGGTCATTATTCCAAGTAAAAGTCCTGTTCCAATGTAAAAAATCATCACGCCAAAACCCATTTCAGCAACTTCAGGATTGGCACTATGAAATAATCCAAAAATAATTGATGTAAATAACAACGGAAACCACCTGTTTTTGACTACAATTCCGATTTGCTGCATCAAATATCCTCGAAATAAATATTCTTCCAAACCAATTTGAAAAGGAAATAAAAGCAAGCTAATTGTTAGTAAAATTAAGAATTTAACAGGATGAAAATTCGAAATAATATTTGAATTATCAGCATAAAAAGACGCTGCAAAACCTAAAATTGAAATAAAAACAATTAATCCAAATGAGAAAAGTATTCTTTTGAAATCTACCTTTTGTCTTGATGTTGTGAGCGTTATTAGATTTCGTTCATTTAAAAAATAAACCAACAAAAACAGCATTCCCAATAGGAAAACAAAGGGTAATAAATTGATTATCAAACTCAAATTATTTGGAATATGTTTCATTAAATCATACGCTGCTTTCATTTGTTTGTCGGACATCATAAAGTACATTATGAAATTTCCAATAAAAATCCCTGTGGTTAATAGGGCTGTAATTACTACCCGCCACCACGTATTATTGCCTTTGTAAGCTTGTTCTATAAACATAAAATCTAATTTATTTAGTTAATTATGCCACTAAATTATGCTAAAATTTAGATTTATAGCATTTCTTTGAAAAAAAATTATTCAAGATTAATGTTATTATTGCTATTACTTGAAACTTAAACTAACGATAAGCTGAACTTATGGGTATTTCAGGATTTATTTCTAAAAGCTCTGAATAAAAACTGGAAAATAAAAAGTCTTTTGACGATTTGTATTCTTTGTGTTATAAATTAATTGTGAAAAATTGTTTCTTTATATTAGTAAAGTAATTATTTTTAACTAAATTTCGGACTATAAATTCTGTTGAAATCAAGCCCTGCTTTACAATAACTAGTAAGACTGTATTTATTTCATTCAACTGAAAATATGGTTACCTATGATTTACTCCAAACATAAAATAAATACAATCGAGCTTGTCTTTGCTTTAGTATTTCTTTTTACGTCATTACGAATGGTCTCACAAAATGATTGTGTTGATGCTATTTTTATTTGTGGCAACACCAATCTCTCCGGTTTAACATCAAATGGAGTGGGCATTCAAGAAATTTCGTCTAGTAACGCTTGTAGTAGTAATGAAAACAACAGTCTTTGGTTAAAAATTAAAATAAATACAGGAGGAACTTTGGGATTTTTACTAACACCTCAAAGCAGCAGTATTACTGAAGACCTTGATTTCTGGATTTTTGGCCCTAATGTAAGTTGTAATAATCTTGGGACAGCCATTCGATGTTCAACGACAAATCCTCAAGCTATTAATCAGCCTGACAACCTAACGGGAATGAATAGCACTGAAACAGATGTTAGCGAAGGTCCTGGCGCCGATGGAAATAGTTTTATAAAATGGATGGATGTATTGGACAACGAAACCTACTATATCGCCATTGACAGGCCTCAAGGTGAAAGTGCTTTTTCTGTAAATTGGACTGGAACGGCTACTTTCTACCAACCTCCAGTACCCGTAACAACTACCGACATTCGCAAATGCAGTTTGCCGAGCTTGCCAGGGAGAGCTAATTTTGATTTAACGCCTAATATCAGTTTGGCAATTGGAACTCAAACGAATATTATTGTCGATTTTTTCACCAATTATAATGATGCCGTAACCAATATAAATGCTATTTCGAATACAACTTCGTTCCTAAATACAACCAATCCGCAAAAGATATATCTTCGCTTGAGTAATATAAACACCAGTTGTTTTGCAATTACCGATTTTGACTTGTTGGTTGAACCACCTTCGGTTACGGCGTTTACGTATAGCTCACCTGTTTGTATTAATTCAGCCAATCCTACACCCTTTCTAACCCCGGGATTTACTCCAGGAGGCACTTTTTCTTCAACAACTGGATTGGATATAAACTCCACTACTGGAACTATCGATTTAACTACTAGCATTGCAGGAACTTATGTAATTACCTATACGCTTCTGGCAAATCCTGCAATTTGCCAGAATGTAGGAAGTCACACTTTCTCAATTACTATTGACCCGTTGCCAACTATTGTTTTAGCTACACCAACGCCCACGTTTTGCATTTCGTCACCAATTAATCCTATTCTATTCAATATAGGTGGACTAGCTACTGGAGCAGGAATTACAAGTGGAACTTTGCCCCTAGGACTTTCGGACAATTACAGTAATGGCGTTTATACAATTAGTGGCACAACTACGGTTTCAGGAATTTTCAATTATACAATAACAACATCAGGGGGTTGCGCACCGGCAGCAACTTATAACGGAACCATTACTATTAACGAATTGCCAATTGTTACACTTCCACAAGACGGTTATATTTGTGTTGATGATGCTGGTCTTCCAATTGGTCGATTTACACTAGCAACAAATTTAAGCGTAATTACCAATTCCTTTGTTTGGTCAAATGCCAACGGCATACTTTTAGGACAATCAGGGAGTAGTTATACGGCAACAGCTCCTGGAAATTATGCGGTTACAATGACTAATAATGCAACAGGATGTTCAGCAACGGCAACAACTACAATCGCTACTTTTTATCCACCATCAGTAGTTACAGCAACAGTTTCAAGTTATTTTTCAGACATACAAACGATAGTTGTTTCCGTACTTCCAGTGGGTGATTACGAATATAAATTGGACAATAATCCGTATCAAAATAGCAACGAGTTTACAGATTTAATGATGGGTACTCATGAAATTTGGGTTAAAGATAAATTTGGCTGTGGCATAAAAAAGATACTTGTACAGATTGTAAATTATCCCAATTATTTCACACCAAATGGAGACAGTTATCATGACACATGGAATATTAATGAATTGCGAAACCAACTTAACGCTATCATAAATATCTTTGATCGGTATGGGAAGTTGATAAAGCAAATAAAACCTTCTGGACCAGGTTGGGACGGAATGTATAATGGGCGTCCTTTACCCGCGACAGATTATTGGTTTACAGTTGATTATATTGAACTAGGAACAAACCAGCAATTTAAAGCTCATTTTTCTCTATTAAGATAAAGAAAAGCGTTTTATCGAATAGTAGTGTATATAGATTTGATCAATTTTGAAACTTATTCGGATTCTATTTATTGTAGTTTCAGGTCAAGCCAATTAGAACGTTTTCACGAAACAATAAAAAAAACTTCTAGAAAAAACCTTTTTTTAATCCCGTTCGAAAGAAAACGGAATGAGCACTTCCCTATACTATTGGTTTTTGTAATAAAACAAAAAACCCGACAAAGTCTAAGACCTGTCGGGAATATTTTATTTATCCACTTAGTGACTTACCTATGCCAGTTCATGTTGGTGATGTTTGTGCTTGAAGAAAATGGCAAAGGCGATTCCTATTATTAGCGCATAAATTGCAAATGCAAGCCAAATTGAATGCCAATCACGGGCACCATTTATAGTAAAATATTTATCAATTACGAAACCGCTTACTATTCCGCCAAAAAAGGCACCAAAACCGTTTGACATCATCATAAATAGACCTTGTGCAGAAGATCGCATTTTAGAATCGGTGGTTGTTTCCACAAATAAGGAACCCGAAATATTGAAGAAATCGAACGCCATTCCATAAACAACACACGATAAAACAATCATCCAAAGTCCGTCAGCTGGGTTTCCGTAAGCAAACAATCCGAAACGCAATACCCATGCTAACATTGAAATCAGCATTACTTGTTTGATTCCAAATCGTTTTAAGAAAAATGGAATTGCCAAGATGAACAAGGTTTCAGATATTTGAGAAATTGACATAATCAAGGTTGATTTTGTAACAACAATACTATTGGCATATTCCGGAATTTTTCCGAATTCAGATAAAAACACATCACCATACATGTTCGTCAATTGCAATGCACCACCAAGAAACATTGAGAATATGAAGAATAGTGCCATTTTATAGGTGCCAAATAATTTGAATGCATCGAGACCTAATTTTTGAGTTAACGTAGCATTTTCGGCAATTAATTTTTGTGGCGGGCATTTTGGAAGTGTGAAAGAGTAAATTCCTAAGATAATTGCGGCAATTGCTGCGATGTAAAACATATTTGCGGAAGCTTTATTTCCAGATAAATTGGTCAACCACATTGCGGCTATAAAGCCAATAGTTCCCCAAACTCGAATTGGCGGGAAAACTTTTACAACATCGAAGTTATTGTTTTTCAGGATGTTATAGGCAACAGAATTGGATAACGAAATTGTTGGCATATAGCACAACATTGCTCCAAAAATTACCCAATAAAAAGTTATAGGATCTTCAACTTGCGGAATATAGATTAAAGCTAAACCACCTAAAATGTGAAGAATTCCATATAATTTTTCGGCATTAATCCATTTATCAGCAATAATTCCTGTGATTGCGGGCATAATAATTGAGGATAATCCCAGGGTTGAAAAGATAGCGCCGAATTGTTCTCCGCTCCATTGCTTGGTTCCAAACCAATAGTTTCCAACGGTTATCAACCAAGCTCCCCAAACAAAAAACTGAAGGAAACTCATTAATGTAAGACGATTTTTAATATTCATGAAAATATGGTTTAATTAACGTAGTTTTTTAGTTATGTAAAACTAACAATAAATTAATATAATCAAATCTATTTTATAAATATTATAGCTAGTCTAGATACGATTTTGAACTAATGTCAGGACTTTGTTAAACTGTTCTTCTCGAGTAAGGTGAGAATTGTCAATTTCAATGGCATTTTTATCTTTTAATAAAGGAGAATCATCTCTGTGCGTATCAATATAATCCCGCTCTTCCACATTTTTTAGAACTTCATCAAAAGAAACGATGTCACCTTTTTGTTGCAATTCGTCAAAACGTCTTTGGGCACGTGTTTGAGCACTGGCAGTCATAAAAATCTTAAGTTCGGCATCGGGAAAAACAACAGTTGCAATGTCTCTTCCGTCCATCACAATGCCTTTGCCTTTTCCCATTTGCTGCTGTTGCTCTACTAATTTAGCTCGAACTTCGGAAACTTCGGCAACTTTACTTACGTAATTGGAAACTTCGATGGTTCGAATTTCTTTTTCAATATTTATATTGTTTAAATATATTTCTGCAAATCCTAATTCGGCATTAAATTGGAAATATAATTTTATATTTGGTAAACTTTCAATCAAGCCATTTTTATCGAAAATATCAGGTTTTATAAATCCGTTTTGCATCGCAAAATAAGCAACAGCACGATACATAGCACCAGTATCAACATAAACATATCCCAAATGTTTGGCCAATTGTTTTGCCAAAGTACTTTTTCCTGTTGACGAAAATCCGTCAATTGCGATAGTAATTTTTTTATCCAAAATCTATTCTTGAAAATTAATAGTTAAACCAAATAAACTTGTATTTCCTGCTAATGTATAACGAGAATAGGAATAATTGAACTTTAGATTATTGAATTTTAATCCAAAACCAAGTGAAATTCCGGAAAAATTGCGCTGTTCTAAAATGCGTAACTCCTCTCCTCTTCTGAAATTATATCCTAAACGAACATTAAAACTTTTCCTCGGAAATAATTCTACGCCAATGATTACGTGCCGCAAGGCATTGTTGAAAACCGAAACTTTATCAGGTGTCGAACCGCCATCAATAGAACCAATTGCACGTGCGGGATTTGAAAAAGCAATATTCCACTGTTGTAAATTTTCTAATGTCAAATGCCAGCGAATGGGTACGTTTTCAACTTCTTGAGAAACTCCAATTAACACTTCCATAGGTAATTTTTCCTTTGTTCCTGAATAGGTAGTAAATTGTGTGCCAATATTTCTAACTACTAAAGCCCAATTTACATCATTTCGTTCATCAATAAAAAGTGCCCCTAAATCAACAGCACCTCCAAAAGAATTATAACTTTCTAATGTAGATGAAATCAATTTGGCATTGGCACCAAAGTGAACAGGAACGTTTGGAATCATAAAAGAATACCCAAAAGAAAGTGCTATTTCACTTCCTGTAAAATCGGAAGTGGGATTCCCAGCTTCATCAGTTCCTTGAAAATTTCCATAATTAACATAATTAACGCCAGCTTGAAAAGTTTGCAAATGCCGATCAAAAGTATAGGCATATGAAGCGGTTCCATAAGTTACTTCTCCAAAATAGCTTCCGTAATTCATCGCTAAATGATTGTCCATTTCTGAATTTATCGTTGCAGGATTAAAGTTGGCTTGATTAACGTCATTATCATAAATAGTAATGATTTTTCCACCCAATGCAGCTTGACGTGGCGAAGTTACCAAATTCAAAAATTGATATACCGACTGCCCTCCTATTTGTCCGTAGGCTACGGAACAAAAAAGAATGACGATTACATATAATTGATTTTTGAACATATTTGTTTTTTCTGCATATATAACGCAAATGCGAAGATATTATTTTTAATAAAAAAAACGGCTAATTGCTTAGCCGTTTTTAATTTATAAAACTTTAGGATTTTTCACTTTCTGATTGGTTAAAGCAATTGCTAGAACCTCGCTCATTTCTTTAACGTAATGAAACTTCAATCCTTCTAAATATTCAGGTTTAATTTCATCAATATCACTTTTATTTTCGTGACATAATACGATTTCTTTGATGTTGGCTCTTTTTGCAGCCAATATTTTTTCTTTTATTCCTCCAACGGGTAAAACTTTTCCTCTTAAAGTGATTTCACCAGTCATAGCAAGACTTTTCTTAATTCGTTTTTGAGTAAATAAAGAGACTAAAGACGTTAGCATTGCAATTCCAGCACTTGGTCCGTCTTTTGGTGTTGCGCCTTCAGGAACGTGTAAATGGATATTGTATTTAGAAATCATTTCAGGGTCGATACTGAAAATTTCAGCGTTTGATTTTATGTATTCCAATGCAATTGTAGCCGATTCTTTCATTACTGTTCCAAGATTCCCAGTAATTGTCATCGCTCCTTTTCCTTTAGAAATTAAGGATTCTATGAATAGAATGTCACCGCCAACGCTTGTCCAAGCCAAACCTGTTACTACACCTGCAACATCATTATTTTCATATTTATCTCTTTCTAATCTAGGAACGCCCAAAACTTGAACAATATCAGAATCAGTCACTTTTTTGTTGTACTCCTCCTCCATAGCAATGGATTTGGCAGCATTTCTGATAACTTGAGCAATTTTAGCTTCTAATCCACGAACACCAGATTCACGAGTATATCCCTCGACAATTTTCTCCAATTGTTTTTTCCCAATGGATAAATCTTTTATAGTCAATCCATGCTCCTTCAATTGACGAGGAAATAAATGTTGGCGTGCAATTTCAGTTTTTTCTTCAATTGTATATCCAGACATTTTTATGATTTCCATTCTGTCTCGCAATGCAGGCTGAATAGTTGCCATATTATTTGACGTTGCAATGAACATTACTTTCGATAAATCGTAGCCCATTTCAAGGAAATTATCATAGAAAGCGTTGTTTTGTTCTGGATCTAAAACTTCCAATAATGCCGAAGAAGGATCGCCTTGATTTCCCATGGCTAATTTATCGATTTCATCCAATACAAAAACAGGATTTGATGTTCCTGCTTTTTTCAAGCTTTGAATAATACGTCCTGACATAGCGCCAATATAAGTTTTTCTATGTCCGCGAATTTCTGCTTCATCACGCAAACCACCAAGAGAAATTCTAACATATTTACGTCCTAAAGCTTCAGCAACAGATTTTCCTATTGATGTTTTTCCAACACCAGGAGGTCCTGTCAAACAAATAATAGGCGATTTCATGTCATTTCGCAATTTCAATACCGCCAAATGTTCTATCATTCTTTTTTTGACATCTTCTAAACCAAAATGGTCCCGATCAAGAATTTTTTGTGCTCTTTTTAAATCGAAATTATCTTTAGAATATTCATTCCAAGGCAACTCTAAAAACAATTCTAAATAGTTTCTTTGAATTCCAAAATCAGGCGCTTGGGGATTCATACGACGCATTTTTGTCAATTCTTTTTCGAAATGTTTTTTGGTATCATCGTCCCATTTTTTGAGTGCTGCTTTTTCAACCATTTCTTCTACTTCTTCTTCTTGAGAAGCACCGCCTAATTCTTCCTGAATGGTTTTCATTTGCTGGTGCAAGAAATATTCCCGTTGTTGTTGGTCTAAATCAAAGCGAACTTTTGACTGAATATCATTTTTCAACTCCAATTTTTGAAGTTCAATATTCATATATCTTAAAGTTTCTAAAGCTCTTTCTTTTAAATCCTTAATATTCAACAACTCTTGTTTTTCATTGACAGATAAGTTCATGTTTGAAGATACAAAATTGATTAAGAATGATTTACTTTCAATATTCTTAATTGCAAATGTAGCTTCGGTTGGAATATTCGGACTTTCCTTAATAATTTGGATTGCCAATTCTTTTATAGAATCAATAATAACAGTAAACTCTTTGTCTTTTTTGGCAGGACGTGTTTCTACAATATCCTTAACAGTTGAAGTTAAATAAGGTGCTTGAGAAATAACTGTGTCAATCTCAAAACGCTTTTTACCTTGAAGAATAACGGTAATATTGCCATCAGGCATTTTTAGAACGCGAAGTATTTTTGCAACTGTACCGATAGAATGAATTTCGTTTTGGGTAGGATCTTCATCTTCTTCATTTATTTGAGAAACTACTCCAATGTCTTTTCCCGCAGCATTAGCATCATTGATTAATTTTATAGATTTGTCCCTTCCGGCAGTAATCGGAATAACTACTCCAGGGAATAAAACTGTATTTCGCAAAGGTAAAATCGCCAAGGATTCTGGCAATTCCTCATTATTCATCTCTTCTTCATCTTCTGGTGTTAAAAGAGGAATTAATTCTGCTTCGGAATCAAATTCTTGAAGTGACAAATTGTCAATAGTAATTATTTTTGGATTTGACATAGTAAAAATTAGGTCGTTTTGATAGTATAAATTGTAATTAATGAAATCTAAAATGAGTATTTGTTTGCTGAATTTCACTTGTTTACTATGAAAAAAGCATATTAAACTAATAATAAAGCATTTAAATTATTTTAATGATAAAGCAATCTTTATGCCATTTCAATATAAAAAAAGCTATCTCAGAAAAGATAGCTTTGAAATAATTTGAATGTGAAGTTATCGTGTATAAATAATATTATAACTTGAATTTATGTATATGGCAGTATTTGTCGAAGTAATATTTACAATTTCTCCAAGTGGGACACTGTAAGTTAATGTATTTCCAGATACTGAAAACATTTCAAAAGTTTGAACAGTAGCGTCAACATACTCTAAAGTTAGAACAGTTCCATTAAGTACCCATGTTCCTGTAATATCTGGATCAGTGTAACATTCCAAAGTTGCTGCTGCGCTTACATCAACACCTTTTGAAGTTGCCGTGAATGTACTATTAGGATTTATTGTAATAAAGTTGTTATTAAAACAAGATGTTTCTAACATTTGATTCGTAGATGTTGTTCCATTATTATTTAAATCTGTTGGAATTCCCGTGTTAAATGCGGTCATTCTATAAGTTCCAGCAATACTTGCAGGATTTATAATGTTTCCAAGCAAATCTGAGTCAATCGGCTCAACATTACAAGAAGTAAAAATCGTTAAAGTAAAAACAGAAAGTACTGTTGCAATTAATTTTATTGTATTCATTATTATATAATTAAATTTTTTGTCAAATATAAATCAATTTATATTGCAATAATAATTTTTCTTTTAACTCTCAATAATAAAAATATACCAACAACAAAAAACAACCCTAAAAACACTATTGAAAATCTTGGACTTCCTGTTACTTGGTCAATAATTCCATAAAGACACATTCCAATTACAATTCCAATTTTTTCTGAAACATCGTAAAAACTAAAAAAAGAAGCTGTATCATCTGTTTCTGGTAACATTTTAGAATACGTAGAACGGGAAAGCGCTTGAATTCCTCCCATTACTAGACCAACAAAACCGGCCGTTAAATAAAACTCTTTGGGAGTTTCTACAAAAAATGCAAATATACATAGAACCGCCCACACGCAATTTAAGAATATTAAAGTGGTAATGTTTCCTAACTTTTCTGAAGCTTTTGAAGTTAAATTAGCACCCAAAATAGCTACCAATTGAATAACTAAAATACTGATTATTAATCCTGTAGTTTTTTCACTGTCAGATTTCCAAGAAATTTCTTGTTCTCCAAAGTAAACTGCAATAATCATAACCGTTTGAACCGCCATTCCATAAATGAAGAAACTAGCCAAAAATCGCTTTAATAGTACGTTGTGTTCTAACAAATTCCAAACTTTTTTAAGTTCGTGAAATCCATTAAAAACTACTGCTTTTGTAACTTTATGACCTTTATTTCCTTTCGGCAAATAGTAGTAGGTATACTGGCTGAAACCAATCCACCAAATACCAACCATCACAAACGAATAACGCATTGCTTTCATACTTGCTTCACCCGAAGTTCCAGTTATTCCAAAAAACTCTGGTTTCATAACCATTGCTAGATTAACTAGTAGTAATAATACGCTACCAATATATCCCATTGAAAATCCTTTGGCACTAATTTTATCTTGTTGATCTGGAAATGCAATATCAGGCAAATAAGAATTGTAAAAAACCAAACTTCCCCAAAAACCTACCAATCCAAAAAAGTACGCAATTAAGCTATAATAAATGTGTTCCAACGAAAACCAATACATTGCAATACACGAAAGTGCACCCAAATAGCAGAAGAATTTCATAAAGTTCTTTTTATTTCCAGCATAATCGGCGATACCGGATAACAATGGCGAAATAAACGCAACCAATAGAAATGCGGCTGCAGTTACAAAACTAATTAACGCCGTGCTTTTGAGAGTTGTTCCAAATACATCAATATAGGAAACGCCTCTAATTTTGAATAATGCGCCATAAAAAATAGGGAAAATTGCGGATGCAATTACCAAGCTGTAAACGGAATTTGCCCAATCATAGAAAGCCCAAGCATTCAGTAATTTCGAATTTCCTTTTTCAAGATTTGCCATAAATAATCAGTAAGTTTTAGATAAAAAAGTCTTTAAGACAGCACCGAAGGTAGTATTTTTATTTAAAAATAACACCAAATTTGGCTGCTTCAATTTTAGCTTCTGGGATTAAACTTCTCAATTTTGCTATTCTATTAGCATCAGATGGGTGAGTGCTTAAAAATTCTGGTTGTTTTTTACCTCCTGAATTTGCAGACATTCTTTCCCAAAATGCGACCGCTGTAGTTGGATCATAACCTGCAATTGCCATTAGAATTAAACCTATTTTGTCGCCTTCGCTTTCGTGACTTCGGCTAAAAGGCAACATCGCACCATATTGCGTAATTCCACCGTAAGCACTCAACCAAATTTGTTTTTCTTGATTGCTTTTAGAATCTATAGCAATTCCTACAACTCCTGCTCCTGCTTGTTGTAATATACCCGCACTCATTCGTTGCGCTCCATGATTTGCCAATGCGTGCGCTACTTCGTGACCCATTACGGTTGCCATTCCGGCGTCGTCTTTACAAATTGGCAAAATGGCAGAATAAAATACTATTTTTCCTCCTGGCAAACACCAAGCATTCACTTCTTTACTTTCAACCAATTTATATTCCCAAGAATAATCCTTTAAATAGTCTTTAAATCCATTGGCGTTCAAATATTTTTCGGCTGCCACTTTAATTTTCATACCAACGGCTTCAACACGTTTTGCATCGGTAGTTCCAACAACCACTTTATTGTCTTTCAAAAAACTACCGTATTGCTTGAAAGAGGTTGCAAACAACTCGCTATTGGGAACAAAATTCAAGGTGTTTTTACCTGTAAATGGATTTTTGGCACAAGAATTAAGAATAGAAATAGCTGTAATAAATAAGATCAAGTGCTTCTTCATAAAAATTTAATTTTAATTTTGAATGCTAAAGTTACAAATATATCTCTTTGTTTAAATGCTGTAATGTAAAAATACTTGAGTATTTTTTACTTTAATTTGTTAACTATTTTATGATTAATTTAATATATGTAAAATGCTTAAGGAAAAATAATATCCTAAATTGCATCAATAAAAATTCATCTAAATTAATTCCATTGAATTCAAATAAAAAGCAACATTTGAAATTTCCGAAAGTCATTATTTATATTGGAAAAATACTTCAATTTTTTTCTGTAAAACTGACAATATTTTATTTAGCACGGCTATTTACAACGCCAATAAAACACAAATTTCCAAAGAGAGAATTGGAAATGGACAAAAAAAGTATTCAAAATAAACTTTATATTCCAAGCATAAACAAAGAAATTGTAGTCTACCATTATGGCAAAAATGACAAAAAAATATTACTCGTCCACGGTTGGTCAGGACGCGGAACTCAATTGGTGAAATTCGCAGATGCATTTGTAAATAAAGGGTTTTCAACAATTAGCTTTGATGCTCCAGCACACGGAAAATCATCTGGGAATTCAACGATAATGACGGAATTTATTGCTTCCATATTAGAAATTGATAAGAAATTTGGACCATTTGAAGCTGCTGTGGGACATTCATTAGGAGGAATGGTTTTGCTTAATTCAATAAAAAAAGGATTGGAAATTAATCGATTAACTATCATTGGAAGTGGTGATAAGGTGAAAGATATTTTAGTTGCTTTTGTAGATAAATTAGAACTTAAATCTGAATTTAGCTCACATTTGCAGCAGCATTTCGAAAATAAATATAAGGAACCAATGGAAAACTATTCAGCTTTTCTTGCTGCGAAAGAAATTAAAATTCCAGTTCTTGTTATTCATGATGAAAACGATTATGAAGTTCCCATTGAAGCTTCAATACACATTTACGATCATTTAAAAAACGGAGAATTATTAATCACACAGCATTTAGGACACCGAAAAATCTTGGGTAATTCTTTTGTGATTGAAAAAACGATAGAATTTATCACCACTTAATTACTGCATTATGAAAAACTATTTAGTATTACTACTTTGCGTTTCACAATTTTCCTGTCAAGCACAAGAAAAAAAGAAAAAAGAACCACTTGAAATTCAAAAATCAGAAGCCCAGTGGCAAAAAGAATTAACACCAGAGCAATTTGAAGTACTACGAGAAAAAGGAACTGAACGTCCCTTCTCAGGAAAATATGTAAACACCTTCGAAAAAGGAAACTACGTTTGTGCCGCTTGTGGAAATTTACTTTTTAATTCCGATGCTAAATTTCATTCAGATTGTGGTTGGCCTTCCTATGATAAAGCCATAAAAGGTTCCGTTACTTACATAACTGATTCCAGTTTTGGAATGTCTCGAACTGAAGTTAATTGCGCAAAATGTGGTGGTCACCTAGGACATGTTTTTGATGACGGACCTACCGAAACTGGACAAAGATTTTGTACTAATTCTGTATCTGTTAAATTTATACCTTCTAAAAAATGAGTCCTTCAATAGAAAAATCGGAACAAGAGTGGAAAGACCAATTGGGTTTAGAACGCTATAAAATCCTTCGTCAAAAAGGAACGGAATTTCCACATTCAGGAAAATACAATCTCTTTTTTGAAAAAGGTATTTATTGTTGTGGTGGTTGTGGCGAACCATTATTTGAAAGTGATTCTAAATTTGATGCACATTGCGGATGGCCTTCCTTTGACGAATCGATACCTGGTAAAGTAAAATACATAAAAGATGCTACACACGGAATGATTCGTACAGAAATTGTTTGTGCCAATTGTGGTGGTCATTTAGGACATGTTTTTGATGATGGCCCTACCAAAACTGGTCAACGCTATTGTGTGAATTCTTTATCTGTAGATTATAAAAAGTAATACAAAAACAGTCAAGCAAGTTGTTTCTAATTTGAATAAAATGTGAATTTAAACAAAATAAACCTATCTTTACTATCAAATTCATAATTTTTAGCAGATAAATCTATTATATCATAACATTAATTTATATTTGTTGCAATAAATTTGACAAAAATATGGAAGAATGTATCTCTGTTTTCGATATGCTAAAAATCGGTGTTGGTCCTTCGAGTTCACACACATTAGGCCCTTGGCGAGCAGCAGAGCGTTTTCTTGGGGAATTGCGAAGTAATACTATTTTGCAAAAAACCACCCGAATTAAAGTTGATTTATACGGTTCCCTTTCCTTAACCGGCAAAGGACACGCCACAGATTTCGCACTTATGCTTGGTTTGAACGGTCAAGATCCTGAATATATTCCCATCGAAAATATATCTAAAATTATAAAATCAATTGAAGATAAAAACGAGATTCTTTTAGGCAACGAAATGCCAATACCATTCTATTTTCTTCAAGACATTGTTTTTAATAAAAATTTTCTTCCTTTTCATTCAAATGGCATGAAATTTACGGCTTTCGCCAATGATGATTCGGAATATTCATCAACATTTTACTCTATTGGAGGTGGATTTGTCGTGAAAGAAGAGCGTGAAAATGCGAAACAAAAACTAAAAATAAAATGTGCTTTTCCTTTTCAAATATCAAACGCATCGGAACTTTTAGACTATTGTACCACAGAAAACAAAAAGGTTTCAGAAATTGTTTATGAAAATGAAAAATCGATGCGCACCGAAGAAACCATCAACCATGAATTGATTCGGATTTGGAATACAATGTTAGAATGCATGTATATGGGTTGTCACTCTGAAGGAATTCTTCCAGGAGGATTAAATGTAAGAAGAAGAGCTTTTGATATGCATCAAAATTTAATTGGTTTAGCCAATTATAATTCACCTCAAAATTGGCTTGAAGAAATCAGAAAAACAGAAGTAAAATTCCGTCAAATTTTAAAATGGGTAAGTTGTTTTGCCCTTGCGGTAAATGAAGTAAATGCTGCTTTAGGACGTGTCGTTACAGCACCGACCAATGGAAGTGCGGGCGTTATTCCTGCCGTTTTAATGTATTATTTAGTTATAGAAAATCACAATGCAGGCGAAAAAGAAATCAAACAATTTTTGATGGTTGCAGGAGAAATAGGTAGTGTTTTCAAAAAAGGATCTACTATTTCTGCAGCAATGGGTGGTTGTCAAGCTGAAATTGGCGTCTCATCATCTATGGCTGCTGCAGCATTGTGCGAATTAATGGGTGGAACTCCAGAACAAGTTTTAATGGCTGCCGAAATAGCTATGGAGCATCATTTGGGAATGACTTGTGATCCTGTGGGTGGTTTAGTTCAAATTCCTTGTATTGAAAGAAATACAATGGGAGCTATAAAAGCTATAAATGCAGCCGAATTAGCATTAGAAACAGATCCTAAAAATGCAAAAGTTCCCTTGGATAAAGTGATTGATACCATGTGGCAAACAGCAAAAGATATGAATAATAAATACAAAGAAACTTCAGAGGGTGGATTGGCAATTGCAGTGAATATGTCTGATTGTTAGTGAAGTTTAAAGTTTAATCGGTGAATTGCTAAAATTTTTTTCGACTAATTTAAATATAAACACAGATTTCACAAATTTACACTGTTTAAAATCTGAAATCTGAAATCAAAAATCTAAAATAAACCTCCACATAAATATCTATTTAATCAAACAAATTTGATTATTTTTGCGAAAATTATTTACATAAACTATAATTAAAAATCATAATGTCAGTAGCTAAAAAGGATTATAAAAGAATAACTACCAAGTCACTTATTGAGATGAAAGCCAATGGCGAGAAAATTTCAATGCTTACAGCTTATGATTATTCCATGGCAAAAATTGTAGATACTGCTGGAATTGACGTAATTCTTGTTGGAGATTCTGCTTCCAATGTAATGGCGGGACACGAAACGACATTGCCAATTACATTAGACCAAATGATTTATCATGCATCTGGAGTTGTTCGCGCCATCGAAAGAGCATTGGTTGTGGTAGATTTACCTTTTGGAAGCTACCAATCAGACCCAAAAGAAGCCTTACGTTCTTCAATTAGAATAATGAAAGAAAGTGGTGGACATGCCGTTAAATTAGAAGGAGGCAGCGAAATTAAAGATTCAATAAAGAAAATATTAAATGCCGGAATTCCTGTAATGGGACATTTGGGCTTGACACCGCAATCGATATACAAATTTGGAAGTTACACCGTTCGTGCCAAAGAAGAAGAGGAAGCTGAAAAGTTAATGCAAGACGCTAAAATGCTTGAGAAAATTGGATGCTTTGCTTTGGTATTAGAAAAAATTCCAGCACATTTAGCAGCAAAAGTAGCACAAAGTATTTCAATTCCTGTTATTGGAATTGGTGCTGGTGCTAACGTTGACGGACAAGTCCTAGTAATTCACGATATGTTGGGTATGAATAATGAATTTAGTCCTAGATTTTTAAGACGGTATTTGAATTTATATGAACAAATGACTTCTGCAATTAGTCAATATGTGAAAGATGTGAAATCGAATGATTTTCCTAATGTGAATGAGCAATATTAAGGCCCCCTAACCCCCAAAGGGAGAATTAAAATGAAAATAATTTCAGATAAAAACAACCTGCAAGTACTTCACGAAGACAATCATCTAATTTTGGTTAATAAGCGTGTTGGAGATATTGTTCAAGGTGACAAAACAGGCGACAAACCCTTGTCGGATGTCGTAAAAGAATACATAAAAGACAAATACAACAAGCCTGGAGAAGTTTTTTTAGGCGTCGTTCATCGATTGGACAGACCGACAACTGGAATTGTAGTTTTTGCAAGAACTAGTAAGGCTTTATCCCGAATGAATGAACTTTTTAGCAATCGAGAAACTCACAAAACATATTGGGCAATTGTTAAAAACAAACCAATAAATAGTGAAGATACGTTAGTTCATTTTCTGAAAAGGAATGAAAAAAACAACACTTCAAAAGCACACCATAAAGAAGTACCCGAAAGTAAATTGGCAAGTTTAGACTATAAAATTATTGCCACTCTTCAAAACTATTTTGCTTTAGAAATAAATCTTCATACGGGAAGACACCATCAAATTAGAGCACAATTATCAGCTATTGGATCACCAATAAAAGGAGATTTAAAATATGGATTTGACAGAAGCAATCCCGATGGAGGTATTCACCTTCATGCTAGAAAATTAGTTTTTATGCATCCTGTTACTAAAGAAAATATAATAATTATTGCAGCCACACCAAAAGATGTTATTTGGGATGCTATTTAATTAAAAAAAAATGTAAATTTATATTTCCATAGATTCAACTAATTTTAACAAAAAAATCGAATGAAAAACCTCCTCTTAATTCCGATATTACTTTTTTCTTTGAATTCTTTTTCTCAAGATCATTTCTCAGGAATTACAACTTCTAAAAGGGTTGGAATACTTAATGTTGGAATGAATCCTTCTGAATTAGCCAGTTTAAAAAACAAATTTGAAGTACAAATGTTCTCTTCAAGCATCAATATTTCTAATAATAAAATTGGATTCAGTGATATTATTGATGGAAACAATTTAGAAAACATGATTTTTAAAGGTACTGACCCTGTGAATTTTAATATTGATACTGAATTTCTAGGACCTGGATTTGCTATCAAATTATTGAAATGGGGATTTGCGGTTACATCAAAAGGGCATATCAAAGGCAATGTTGTAGATGTAGATCCAAATCTTGGTTCAGCACTTATTAATAGCGCATTAAATTCCGTAGGAAGTTCTTCCGTAATTTCTAGTTCTACAAATCAAAGGATGAATGCTACTGCTTGGGGAGAAATTGGTTTTTCTGTTGCTCACAAAATTTATGAAACTAAAAAATATAAAATAAATGCCGGTATTACTCTTAAACTATTATTTCCTGGTGCGTATGCAAATATTGGACTTGATAAATTTCAAGGTACAATTACTGACAATGCAGGAAATTTAGTACTTACGAATACTAGTGCGAATATGAACATTGCCTATTCAGGAAGTCTTGGAAATCAGTTTACAAACACAAGCGATTACACCAAATCAGTATTTGGAAATCTTCAAGGAATGGCAACAGATATCGGTTTTGACTATCAACTTATCAGTAGCGGAAAGAATTATAAATTAAAAATTGGCGCTGCTTTAAAAAATATAGGAAGCATGACTTTTAAATCCGATTCAAATTATTCTACTAATTATACATTGTCAATTCAAGGCTCACAACAATTGAATTTAAATCAATTTCAAAATTCAAATGGTGTAAAAGACATCGAACAAGTATTGGTAAATAGTGGGTACCTTAATAATACTCCACAAAGCAACGATTTTAAAGTACAATTACCAACGGTATTAAATCTATATGCCGACATTAAAATAATCTCTAAATTGAATGTTACCCTTTTCACACAACAAAAAATTAATAGCAACAGTGGAAACGACCAAATCACTTCTCAGAATATAATTTCTGTAACTCCTAGATTTTCTGTTGGGTTCTTTGAAGCCTATATCCCAGTTGCTATTAATGAGGTTTCTGGAACAACAGCCGGAGTCGGATTTAGATTGGGTGGATTTTTTCTAGGTTCTAATTCTGTTCTTTCAGCAATTACAAGTGATGGAAAACAAGCCGATTTTTATACTGGATTCAGATTTGCTTTTCTATAAATACCTACATTTATACTAATTTTTTACTTCTAATTATTAAATTATGGAATACAAAACCAATATCAATTTCCGAAAAGAATCCTTGAAAAAATTATTGTTTTCTATACAAAAAAATGAAGAACGGATTATTCAAGCTTTGTATAATGATTTTAAGAAACCCGCTTTTGAAGCTGTATTAACAGAAACTAATTACGTAATTAGTGACTTAAAGCACACTATAAAAAATATAAAATGTTGGTCGAAAACCAAAAAAGTACTTCCTTCAATTTTAAATTACCCTTCAAAAGATTATATCTACAGTGAACCCTATGGTAAAGTTTTGATAATAGCACCTTGGAATTATCCTTTTCAATTGGCTTTATGTCCTTTAATAGCAGCTGTTTCTGCGGGAAATTCAATTGTATTAAAACCATCAGAGTTAACGCCACACACGTCAAGTTTGATTGCTGAAATTATTTCAAATGTATTTGATAAAAATCATGTAGAAGTAATTGAAGGCGGTGTTGAGGTGTCGGAAAATCTATTATCACAACGCTGGGATTATATCTTTTTTACTGGAAGTGTAGCTGTAGGAAAAATTGTTTACAAAGCCGCTGCTGAACATCTCACTCCAATAACATTAGAATTAGGCGGAAAAAACCCTTGTATTATTGATGAAACCGCCGATTTAAAACTAGCTGCAAAACGAATTGTTTGGGGTAAGTTTATTAATGCAGGTCAAACCTGTATTGCACCTGATTATTTATTAGTTCACGATAGTATTAAATTAGAGTTTATTGAACATTTAAAACAAGAAATCACCAATGCTTACGGAGAAAATCCTCAATTATCACCTGATTTCACTCGGATAATAAATACAAGAAATTGGGAACGCTTATTAAACCTAATAGAACCTGAAAAAGTAGTTTTTGGCGGTCAATCCAATAAAGAAAATAGCTACTTAGCTCCTACTCTAATTGACGAACCTTCTCTAGATAGCGAAGTAATGAAAGAGGAAATATTTGGACCAATATTACCAATTATTTCTTATCAAAAAATGGTCGATTTAAAACATATAATTACGAAATACGAAAAACCATTGTCGTTATATGTATTCACAACAAACAATTATTTTGCTGAAGAAATGATCCAAAAATTCTCTTTTGGAGGAGGATGTGTAAATGACACTGTAATTCATTTCTCTAATAATAGATTACCGTTTGGAGGCGTTGGCCATTCCGGAATTGGTGCTTATCACGGGAAATTGAGTTTTGATACTTTTTCCCATAAAAAAGTCATTGTTAAAAAAGCAAATTGGCTTGATTTACCAATGCGATATGCTCCGTACAATGATAAATTGAAAACGATAAAGAAACTATTGAAATGGATGTAATTAAAACCAATTGCGTTTTTTAAAGTAATAAACCATCCCAATTACAATAGAAAACATAAATCCGATAACAATATAATAGCCATTTGGATTTTTCAATTCTGGCATATTTTCAAAATTCATGCCATAAACTCCAACAATAAAAGTCAAAGGAATAAATATTGCAGAAACAATCGTTAATGTTTTCATGACTTCGTTCATCTTGTGATTTTGGGAAGAAAAAAAGAAATTTGACGCACTATCAAGCGTAACCATATCGTCATCAATTTGATCTAAAAGTTCTAAGCTTTTTTGGTGTAAACGAGCAAAAAAACTAAAATTTTCATGAGCTATGGCATTAAAAACATCATCATCTTTAATACTTTTAATAGAATATAAAGAATCCCGTAAAGGAATAATGGAACGTTTTAAAAAATTAAAATTGTCACGGTGTTTCTCAATTTGAACCAAAATAGAAGGATTGGCACTTGTTTTAGAAAGGCTAATTAACAATTCTACTTTGTCTTCTTCCGCTTCAATAGTGATATAGAAATTTTCCATTATCGCATCAAGCAATAGATAAAGTAAATAATCGGCTTTTTTAGTTCTTACAATTCCCGAATGAGTTCTAATTCGCTCCCGAATATGAACAAAAAAATCGCTTCTTTTTTCTTGAAAAGATACTAAAATTCCTTCTTTTATAAGGAAACTTATATGTTCGACAGAAATATTATCAGAATGTTCCGTTGGTAAAAGTGATTTTATATTGAAAAATAAAATGTCGTGAAGTTCATCTAATTTTGTTCTTCGGGTAGTGTTTAAAATATCTCCTAAAATAAAATTATCAACATCTAAGAAAGTTCCAATAGATTTTATCAATTCAATATCGCTCAAACCATGAATATTCAACCAGTTTATCTTTTTCAAATCAATGGCATCAGAAAATTCGTTGATTTTAAAGTCAGGGTATTCCGTTAAATCCGAATCATCATAGACAAACAATTGCATTTCGGTTTGTAATTTGTTGTGAATTCCGGTATATTCCAATGTTGAAGGCTGAACTTTTCTGCCTTTTTTGTATCTAATTTTTCTCACAATGTCTAATTTTGTCTAAATTTAAGAATTATTATAAAATTCAGACTAATTTTACTAAAAATCATTGCATGAAAATTTTAATTATCAATATAAAGGAGTTAATTCAAGTTCGTGAAAAAGGGATTTCAAAAGTTTCTGGAGCAGAAATGGGTGTACTTCCAACTATAAAAAACGCCTTTTTATTAATAGAAAATGACACAATAGCTGCTTTTGGAACAATGGATAAATGTCCAGAAACTTCCGTAGATACTACGATTGATGCCGCTGGAAAAATGGTGCTTCCCACTTGGTGCGATAGCCATACGCACATTGTGTATGCTGGAAATAGAGAACAAGAATTTGTAGATAAAATAAATGGTTTGTCTTATGAAGAAATTGCAAATCGGGGCGGTGGAATTCTAAATTCAGTTAAAAAACTTAATGAAACTTCGGAAGAAGACCTTTATAATCAATCGAAAGTTAGGCTGGAAGAAATAATGAAATTAGGAACTGGAGCGGTTGAAATTAAATCGGGTTACGGACTTTCTGTTGAAGGAGAATTGAAAATGCTTCGGGTAATTCAAAAATTAAAAAAGAGTTATCCAATTGCCATTAAAGCTACTTTTCTTGGTGCGCATGCGTTTCCATTAGAATATAAAGAAAATCATACCGATTATATTGATTTAATTATTAATGAAATGCTTCCTCAAATTGCCAAAGAACACCTTGCTGATTTTATAGATGTTTTTTGTGAATTGGGATATTTTTCTGTAGAAGAAGCCGAAAAGATTATGGCTGCAGGAATCAAATTTGGATTAATTCCGAAAATTCATGTCAATCAATTCTATGCTATTGGCGGAATAAAAGCAGCTTTAAAATACAACGCGCTTTCAGTAGATCATCTTGAAGTTCTCAATCCTGAAGATATTGAAGACCTAAAAAATACTCAAACGATGCCAGTTGCTTTGCCTTCGTGTTCTTATTTTTTGAGTATGCCATATACACCGGCACGAGACATAATTTCGGCAGGATTACCATTGGCATTAGCGACCGATTTCAATCCTGGCTCAACTCCTTCTGGAAACATGAATTTTGTGGTCGCGACGGCTTGTATAAAAATGAAAATGACACCTGAAGAAGCTATAAATGCAGCCACGATAAATGGCGCATATGCTATGGAACTTTCTGAAACGCATGGAAGTATTACAATAGGTAAAAAAGCCAATGTTATTATTACTAAGCCTATTAGCTCTTATTATCAGTTGCCTTACGCATTTGGAAGCAACCTAATAGAAACTGTAATAATTAAAGGAACTATTGTTTCATAAATATTTATAAAAAAAAGGGATTCTCATGTTGAGAATCCCTTTTTTTATAATTAAAAATTGTCTATTTCAATGAAAAGCTTGTTTTAGAAACTAGTTCTCCTTTGTCGAAAATATTTACAAAAAAACTTCCTTTTTCAAGTTTATCACTTGGCAAATTTTGAGTTACATCAACTGTTTTATTTTCATATTTAATATTGGTAGCAAAACTATATGTTAATGTTTTATCACCGAAATTTTCTGTTTGTTTCTCACCAATAACATTGTTTTTACTATCAATTACTTGAACATAATATTTTTTATCTCCAGATTTTGCAATAGAATTTTCAGCAATTGTAAAGCTAATTTTTAAAATATCAGCACGACTTGCTTTATCTGTTGCGATTTCTTTACCCGAACTTCTCACTTTAAAAGCTGTAGTTTTTAAATTCAAAATACTCAATTTAGAACCTTTTTCAACTGTTTTAGATAATTCTTCATTTTGTCCAACTAAAACTTCATTGAATTTTTTAGATTCTCCTAGTACAACAATAGTGCTGTCTCGTTGAATTGTCAAAACTGAATTGTCCTTTTTTAAAACTTCGTTTTCAGCGACTAAACCTTTCATCTTTGATTCTAATGCAAGAAATTGTTTTTTGTATTTTGACATAGCAGCAGCATCCCCTTTTGATTTTTTTAAATTTGCCATCAAAGCGACCACTTTTTCTCTTTCAACAATTAATTCATCTGACATTGTTGTGTTTTCAGCAATAGCAGCGTCATATGTCGATTTTAATACTTGTAAATCCTTCATTACAGATTCTTTTTCTGTAAGTGTAGTCTCTAATTTCGTTTGAGTAGCATTGACGTCTGAAGTTATCTTGTATATATATACAAAACTTATTGCCAAAAGAACCGATAATGCAATAATAATTGCTTTCAGGCTTGAATTACTGTTTTGATTTTCCATGTTTTGATTAATTTTTACGAAAATAATAATTTATATTATAATAACGTAAGTAATTAAATTATATTATTTTTGGTGAAATAATATATCAATGGAAAAACTAATTCCTTTTACAATAAATGACCTTGCGAAAGTTACCAACTTCAGATGTGGAGAGGTGAAATTTGGAGAAAAAATGATTACTGTACCTATAAATTCAGACCCAATTTCATTTTTGAAAACGTGTGAAGCAAAATACGTTTTGTTTGGTATACCAGAAGACATCGGAGTTAGAGCTAATTATGGTCGCCCTGGAGCAGCTTCGGCATGGGAAAGTGCGATAAAAAGCATTGCAAATATTCAACACAATCGATTTTGCAAAGGAAGTCAATTACTCGTTTTAGGACAATTAAATGTAGCGGATGAAATGGCCGAAAGTCAAAAATTAGATTTTAATGCTGTAAATGATAGAAAAAAATTAAATGAATTAGTTCAAAAAATTGATAAAGAAGTTTCTCATATCGTATTTAACATCATAAAAGCTGGAAAAACACCAATCATTATTGGCGGGGGACACAATAATTCTTATGGAAATATTAAAGGAGTTGCTTTGGCAAAAGGAAAACCTATTAATGCAATTAATTTTGATGCTCATTCCGATTTTAGAATTTTGGAAGGTCGTCACAGTGGAAATGGTTTTTCGTATGCCTATGAAGAAGGATTTTTACATAAATATTTTATCTTCGGATTGCATGAAAATTATACTTCAAAAAGCGTTTTAGATTCTTTGAAAAAAATTGAAGATCGAGTGAAATTTAATACCTACGATGAGATTCAAATTAGAAAGCAAAAAAAGTTTGAACCTGAAATGTATGTCGCGTTAGAATTTATCAAAGAAGACTGTTTTGGGATAGAAATAGATCTTGATGCGATTCCTAATATTGCAAGTAGCGCAATGACAATGAGCGGTTTTTCGATTGAAAAATTACGCCAATTTGTCTATCTTTTTGGAAACAATCAAAATGCATCCTATATTCATATTTGTGAGGGTGCTCCTGATTTAGGCGATGAAAAAAACACGCATTTAGTTGGAAAATTAATTGGTTATTTAGTTACCGATTTTATGAAAGCCAATTATATAAACCCTATAAATAATCAAATAAATTAATACGTTTACATTGGTTTTAAGAGCAAAAAAAATTGATATAATTAATATAACCTATCTTTGTAAAGAATTTTAGTACCTAATACTAAATTCTAAATATCAAAAATATGTTATTCGAAGATTTATCACTTTCAAAAAGTATCCAAAAAGCCGTATTTGAATTAGGCTATACAGAAGCAACACCAATTCAAGAACAAGCAATTCCAATTGTATTAGCGGGCCAAGATTTAATTGGTTGTGCACAAACGGGAACAGGAAAAACGGGCGCATTTGCAATTCCAATTATTCATCAATTACACCGAATTGTAGGTTCTACAAAAAAAGCAAAACAAATTCGTGCGTTAGTAGTAACGCCAACAAGAGAATTAGCCGTTCAAATTGGACAAAGTTTTGAAGCATACGGAAAATTCACCAACTTAACGCAACTTACCATATTTGGTGGGGTTTCACAAAATCCACAAGTAGATACTTTGAGAAATGGTGTCGATATTTTGGTGGCTACACCAGGTCGATTATTAGATTTACACAAACAAGGTTTCATAGATTTAGATCATTTACATACGTTGGTTCTTGACGAAGCAGATCAAATGTTAGACATGGGATTTGTAAATGACGTGAAGAAAATCGTAAAATTGACTCCTAAAAACAGACAAACTTTATTCTTTTCGGCTACAATGCCAATAGCGATTCGGGAATTAGCAGAAATGTTTCTTCAAGATCCTGCAACAGTCTCGGTTTCGCCCGTTTCGTCAACAGCGGAAAATGTAGAACAAAGAGTCTATTTTGTTGATAAAACTGAAAAAAGAAATTTGTTATACCATTTAATAAAAAATGAAAATCTATCGGATGTTTTGGTATTTTCAAGAACAAAACATGGGGCTGACAATGTTGTAAAAGCGTTGAGGAAGCAAAATATTGCTGCGGAAGCAATTCATGGTGACAAATCTCAAAATGCCAGACAACGTGTTTTAGATGCTTTTAAAAATAAAGAAGTTGGCGTTCTTGTTGCTACTGATATTGCTGCTCGTGGAATTGATATTGATCAATTGCCATTTGTAATTAATTTTGATTTACCTAATATTCCTGAAACCTACGTTCATCGAATTGGAAGAACTGGACGTGCAGGAAATGGTGGAATTGCGATTTCATTTTGTAGTAAAGACGAACATGCGTATTGGAAAGACATTCAAAAATTGATAAAAGTAGAGGTAAAAACAATTTCAGATCATCCTTATCCTTGGCATAGTGGAAGTCCTGAAACAGCTCCTGCGGCTACACAAAATAACTCTAATAGAAGCGGAGAAGCTAATAAATCTAGAAAATCTTCGAATTCTAAACAAAATAAAAAGCGCTGGTACTAAATTAAATACTACTTTTTATAAAAAAAGAACGTTGGTTATCCTCTTACTTTAACTTCTAATTAGTTTTCTATATTTCAATCGTTTCGGGGTTAAATCTCCCCCCAAACGTTTCTTTTTATTTTCTTCATAATCAGAGAATCCACCTTCAAAATAATAGACTTCAGAATTTCCTTCAAATGCCAAAATGTGCGTACAAATTCTATCCAAAAACCATCTGTCGTGCGAAATTACAACAGCACAACCAGCAAAATTCTCCAAACCTTCTTCTAGTGCTCGAAGTGTATTAATGTCCAAATCATTCGTTGGCTCATCCAGTAAAAGTACGTTTCCCTCTTCTTTCAAAGTCATTGCAAGGTGCAAACGATTACGTTCTCCACCAGAAAGCATTGAAACTTTCTTGTTTTGATCGCTTCCGCCAAAGTTAAATCGGCTTAAATAAGCACGAGAATTCACTTGACGACCTCCCATCATTATCAATTCCTGACCATCTGCAAAGTTTTCCCATATAGATTTCTCAGGATTTATATTGGAATGCGCCTGATCTACATACGCGATTTTTACAGTATCCCCAATTAAGAATTCCCCCGCATCTGGTTTTTCTTCACCCATAATCATTTTGAAAATAGTCGATTTACCAGCACCGTTTGGTCCAATAATACCAACAATTCCAGCTTGTGGCAAAGTAAAATTTAAATTATCATATAATAATTTATCACCAAAAGCTTTCGAGACATTTTTGGCTTCAATTACATTCGTTCCTAAACGAGGTCCATTTGGAATATAGATTTCTAAATTCTCGTCCAATTGTTTTTGGTCTTCATTTAGTAATTTATCGTAATTCTGCAAACGAGCTTTCTGTTTCGTTTGACGGCCTTTTGACCCTTGACGAACCCAATCCAACTCGCGTTCTAAAGTTTTTCTACGTTTAGAAGCTACTTTTTCTTCCAATGCCATTCTGCTTGATTTTTGATCCAACCAAGACGAATAATTCCCTTTCCAAGGAATGCCTTCTCCTCTATCCAATTCCAAAATCCAACCCGCAACATTATCCAAAAAGTATCTATCGTGCGTAACCGCAATAACGGTTCCAGCGTATTGAGCCAAATGTTGTTCTAACCAAAGTACACTTTCCGCATCCAAGTGATTCGTAGGTTCATCTAATAATAATACATCTGGTTGTTGCAACAATAAACGACACAAAGCCACGCGACGGCGCTCTCCACCAGACAAATTCTTGATTGGCGTATCTCCTTCTGGCGTGCGCAAAGCATCCATTGCGATTTCTAATTTGGTATCGATTTCCCAAGCTCCGAGTGCATCAATTTTGTCTTGTAAATCTGCTTGACGGTCCATTAATTGTTGCATTTTATCTGCATCTTCATAGTTTTCTGGAAGACCAAATAAATCATTTATACCATTATATTCTTCTAAAACTGCCATTGTTTCGGCAACACCTTCTTGAACAATTTCAAGAACGGTTTTCGTATCGTCAAGAATTGGTTCTTGCTCTAAATAACCAACAGTATAACCTGGTTGAAAAACTACATCACCTTGATAATTTTTATCCGCACCAGCAATAATTCTTAAAAGTGAAGATTTTCCTGAACCATTGAGTCCAAGAATACCGATTTTAGCTCCATAAAAGAAACTCAAATAAATGTTTTTTAATACCGGTTTGTCTGCTCCTTGATAGGTTTTACTCAATTTCTGCATTGAGAAAATTACTTTTTTATCGTCTGCCATTTGATCTATTTTAATATGTTTTAATATATTTTATTATTGTAATTGTAATTTTCAAAGTCTCCCCTTCAACGAACTAAAAACCCAAGCATTAGCAAGAAAACCTATACCAACAGCCACAAATCCCCAACCTGAAATTTCACTGTATCGAAAAGCGCCAAGTCCAATAAGTAGTAATCCCATAAGTAGCATAATTAATGTTGCCCATCCTAAAACGGTATTTTTATTCATTCCCATAACTGAAGTTTGTAAAATTAGTGTTGCAAATATCGTTAAAAATAGTGTTTGTTTCTAATGTATATTGATTTCCTTCAAAACCAATATTTGAAATTCTTAATTAAAAATCCCAACTAACATTTCCTTTAATAAATCATGTTGTGGCATTGCATTGGCTCCAACTCCTTTACTTTTAACATCTATGTCTCTCAAAAGAGCTACAATTTGACTCACTTTTTTCATTGGATAATTTTTTAATGCAACATCATAATCTTTGAGAAAAAATGGATTTACTTTTAAAACTGCTGCAACATTTTTTGGGTTTTTATCTTTCAATCCATGATATTGAAATATTTGAATGAAAAAACTAAAAATCAATCCCGTAGTCATAACCATTGGGTGATCTTTTGGATTATCTGAAAAATACTGTGCAATTTTATACGATTTCAATTGGTTGCGTTCGCCAATAGCTTTTCGCAATTCGAAAATATTAAAATCCTTGCTAAAGCCAATGTTTTCCTCGATATCCTTTGCAGAAATTATACTTCCGGAAGGCAAAATTATTTGAAGTTTTTCGAGTTCGTTGTTTATTTTTCCTAAATCGTTTCCTAAAAATTCCACCAACATCGCATTCGCTTTTGGTTCAATTGAATATTTTTTACTTTGTAAAACTCTTGAAATCCATTGCCCAACTTGATTATCATAAAGTTTTTTACTTTCAAAAACAACACCTGCTTTTTCAAAAAGCTTGGTTACTTTTTTACGTTTGTCTAGAGTTTTATATTTATAACAAATTACCAAAACTGTTGAAGGCATTGGACTTAAAGCATAACTTTCAAATTTATCAATTGTTTTCACCAAATCTTGCGCTTCTTTTACAATTATAACTTGACGTTCAGCCATCATTGGATATCTTTTTGCAGCCGAAATAATATCTTCAACTGAAACATCACGACCATAAAGAACCGTTTGATTGAAACTTTTCTCCTCTTCGGAAAGAATATTTTCTTCAATATAATCTGATAATTTATCAATATAATATGGCTCCTCGCCCATCAAAAAATAAATTGGCTTTATATTTCCAGCTTTAATATCGTTAACAATTTTTATAACTTCATCCATTGATTTATTTTTAATGTTTAAAGTTTAAAGTTTTTTTAGCATCGTGTGAAACATTAAACCTTAAACTTTAAACTTATTTTATACTTTTGCTATATGAAGCAACTGCAGTTTCCATCGTATTCATTCCGATTCAAAAATAGTAAAAATAAAGAAGCTATTTTCGATGAAATCAGGAAAAAATTTATAATTATTACTCCCGAAGAATGGGTTCGCCAACATGTAGTTCAGTTTTTACTTCAAGATAAAAAATATCCAAAATCACATATAAATGTTGAAAAACTATTGAAAATCAATGATTTAAATAAAAGATATGACGTTGTAGTTTACAATCCTGACGGTAGTATTTTTATTTTAGTGGAGTGTAAAGCTCCCGAAATTAAAATATCACAACATACTTTTGATCAAATTGCAAGATATAATATGACATTGAATGCAAAATATTTGATGGTAACTAACGGACTTAATCACTACTTTTGCAAAATGGATTATGAAAAGGAAAAATATGACTTTCTTCCTGAATTGCCAGATTATCAATCTTTAAATTCTATTTAATAAGTGAAAATTGCCGTTGTCATACTCAATTGGAATGGAGTGAAATTGTTAGAACAGTTTCTGCCTTCTGTTGTTCAATATTCATCTGAAGCTACCGTATTTGTTGCAGATAATGCTTCTACAGACGATTCTATTTCATTTGTAAAAGAAAATTTTCCAACCGTTCAAATAATAAAAAACGAATCGAATTATGGATTTGCACAAGGTTATAATGAAGCTTTGAAAAGTGTCGATGCTGATATTTTTGCCCTTGTAAATTCAGATATTGAAGTTACCGAAAATTGGTTGCAACCCATTATTGAAACCTTCAAAAACGAACCAAAAACAGCTATTGTACAACCAAAAATATTGGATTACAAACGTAAATATTACTTTGAATATGCTGGAGCAGGTGGGGGTTTCATAGATAAGTTTGGTTATCCTTTTTGCCGAGGACGAATTTTTGAAACTTTAGAAAAAGACAACGGACAATACAACGATACTTGCGAAATTTTTTGGGCTTCGGGTGCTTGCTTTTTTATTCGAAGTTGCGTTTATAAAGAATTGAATGGCTTTGATGTTGATTTCTTCGCCCATCAAGAAGAAATTGATTTGTGTTGGCGTGCTTTCAACAATAATCACATTGTTAAATACAATGGAAATTCGACTGTTTATCACGTTGGCGGAGCTACATTAAAAGCAGGAAATCCTAAAAAGACGTTTTTAAACTTTAGAAATTCCTTATTGATGCTAACAAAAAACCTACCCAAAACAACTTTATTTCAAGTTCTTTTCAGTAGAATGATTTTAGACGGTATTGCTGGAATCCGATTTTTATTTCAAGGTAAAATTTTACATACTATTGCAGTTTTAAAAGCTCATTTTTACTTTTATCACCTTCTTTATAGAAATTATGAAAAAAGAGGAAAAAAACAAGAAAAAAAATACTACAAAGTAAAAAGCATCGTTTATAGTTATTATATTAAACGTGGCATCGTTTTTGAAAAGCTATTTTAACAATAATTAAACTATTAATTTTTATTACATTTATTTCCTTAATTTTGCAAAAACAACCCTTATGAAAAAAATCATTTTAGCAATTTCATTAGTCGCTTTATTAGCAACTTCATGTGGAACAAAGAAAAAAATTGCTGCCCTAGAATCTAAAAATAAAGAGGTTCAAGATTTATTGAACTCTTGTACAGTAAAATTAAACATGTGCTTGACTGAAAAAGAAGCAAATGCAAGTCAGATTGAATTTCTAAAGAAAAATAATTCCGAATTGCTTAGTACAATGGGGAATATGACAAATTTATCAACAAAGGGAGCTCAAAACATTGAAAAAGCTTTGGAAACTATTAAGGAAAAAGACTTAAAAATTACTAGAATGCAAGATGCTTTGACCAAAAAAGACAGTATGACACTCGCATTGGTTACGAGCATAAAAAGTTCTGTTGGAATTTCCGATCCAGATATTGAAGTAAATGTTGAAAAAGGCGTAGTTTTCATTTCTATTGCCGATAAATTACTTTTCAAAAGTGGTAGTTATTTAGTTAGTGAGCGAGCAAAAGAAGTGCTTGCGAAAGTGGCAAAAATAATCAATGACAAACCCACATTTGAATGTATGGTTGAAGGGCATACAGATAATGTTCCATTCATTGGAAACAATATCTTGCTTGATAATTGGGATTTAAGCTCCAAGCGTTCAACCGCAATTGTTCGTGTATTAACTAATGAATTGAAAGTAAATCCAAAACAATTAATCGCTGCAGGTCGTGGGGAATTTATTCCTTTAGTTGAGAACAATTCAGTTACAAACCGAGCAATCAATAGAAGGACTCGTATTGTTATTCTTCCAAAAATTGACGAATTCTACGAAATGATTGAAAAAGAAATGAAGAAAAAATAGTTTTCAGTTTACAGTTGAAAAGAGTGTTCAATAGGATCAGAAATAAAAAAACGTCTTGATAAAATCAAGACGTTTTTTATATTTATACAACTGAATACTAATTGGTTGAACACTGAGAACTTTCTTAAAGCACCTCTAAACTTCCTTTCCCCTCTCTGACGACAACAGGTTCAAATCCAGATAAATCAATGATTGTAGAACCCATATTATCGCCATAACCACCGTCAATTACCATATCAACGAGGTTTTGCCATTTCTCAAAAATTAGTTCTGGATCGGTAGAATATTCTAAAACGGCATCTTCATCATGAATGGATGTCGAAACTATTGGATTTCCCAATTGACGAACAATTTCTAAAGCAATCGCATTATCGGGAACCCGAATTCCAACGGTAGTTTTCTTTTTGAATTCTTTTGGTAAATTATTATTTCCAGGTAAAATAAACGTATAAGGTCCTGGCAACGCTCTTTTTAAGATTTTAAAAGTTGCGGTATCTATTTGCTTCACATAATCAGAAATGTGACTCAAATCGGAACAAATAAAAGAAAAATTGGCTTTTTCCAACTTAACGCCTTTTATTTTCGCAATCCTTTCCAATGCTTTGGTATTCGTTATATCGCAACCTAAACCATAAACAGTATCTGTTGGATAAATCACCAAACCTCCATTTTTCAATACGTCAACCACTTTTTTAATAGCGGCTTCATTTGGTTTGTCTTCGTATATTTTTATGAATTGTGCCATGAATAATTTAAGATTTTGGATTTAAGCCATATGACTTAAGCGATTACCCGATTACGTCCAATTTTGCAAAACGCAGTAATAATTTCTTAATCCCGCCAACTTCAAATTTAATCTCCGCTTTTTTATCAGCGCCAACGCCTTCTATATTAATGACTTCACCTTTTCCAAAACGCTCGTGCATTACGACATTACCAATTGTTAGTTTGTTGTCAAATAAATTGGCAGCACCCGAATTATTGGTTAACAAGGGTTTCAGTTTACGAATAGTACTATTCGAATTTATTCCCCCTTCGGGGGTTAGGGGGCCTAGTGGCGTTCCTCCTATTGGCTTAGCCAAACGCAATTTTGATTTATCGACATCACCAAAAATATCGCTATCAATCATTGGTTTGTACCTGTAATTATTTTCTTCAGGCGTTAAATATTCTAAATATTGACCGTCAATTTCTTCAATAAAACGAGACGGTTCACTGTCTGTCAATTTGCCCCAGCGGTATCGCGATTGTGCATACGTCAAATACGCTTGATGTTCCGCACGTGTTAATGCTACATAAAATAGGCGTCGTTCTTCTTCCAATTCGCTACGAGTACTCATACTCATCGCACTTGGAAATAAATCTTCCTCCATTCCAACTACAAAAACCGTTGGAAATTCCAATCCTTTTGCCAAGTGGATGGTCATTAATGCCACACGATCATCATCGCCCGTATCTTTATCTAAATCGGTTGCCAAAGCCACATCTTCCATAAATTCGGCTAAAGCACCACGAGCGCCATCAATTTCTTTTTGCCCTTCGGTAAAATCTTTCATACCGTTCAACAACTCTTCGATATTTTCAATTTTGGCAACACCTTCGGGAGTTCCGTCTTTTTTCAATTCCTGTACCAATCCTGTTTTTTTAGCAACATGATCGGCAATATAAAAAGCATCTTGATTTTCATTTATAACTTGAAAACTTTGAATCATAGTGACAAAATCTGTCAACTTTTGTTTCGTTCCTGAATTCAGTTTCAAGTCAATTTTATCAATATTTTGCATTACTTCAAATATCGATCTTTTGTAATGATTGGCTGCAATTGTAAGTTTTTCAACCGTTGTATCTCCAATTCCACGTGCTGGATAATTGATAACCCTGATTAATGCTTCCTCATCTTTTGGATTAATTACCAAACGCAAATAACACAAAACATCCTTAATTTCTTTCCTTTGATAAAAAGACAAACCTCCATAAATTCGGTAGGGAATATCTCTTTTTCGAAGTGCATCTTCCATAGCACGAGATTGCGCATTGGTGCGATACAAAATAGCAAATTGCCCATTCATCATTTGGTTTTGCATTTTTTGTTCCCAAATCGTGCTGGCAACAAATCGACCTTCTTCACCATCAGTCAAACTGCGATGTACTTTTATTTTCGCACCAAAGTCATTAGCAGTCCATACTATTTTGTCTAATTTGGTTTTGTTTTTATCAATAATAGAATTGGCGGCTTCTACAATATTTTTTGTAGAGCGGTAATTTTGTTCCAATCGATAGGTTTTAACCCCTTCATAATCTTTTTGAAAATTCAGAATATTATTGATATTTGCACCTCGAAAAGCATAAATACTTTGCGCGTCATCACCTACAACACAAATATTCTGAAATTTATCTGATAAAGCACGAACAATTAAATATTGAGAATGATTGGTATCTTGGTACTCATCAACCAAAATATATCGAAATCTGTTTTGGTATTTGGCTAAAACCTCAGGGAATCGAGTCAGTAATTCGTTGGTTTTCAATAGCAAATCATCAAAATCCATTGCGCCAGCTTTAAAACAACGTTCTACATAATTTTGATAAATTTCTCCCAAACGAGGCTTTTTAGACATCGCATCGGCTTCTTGTAATTCAGGATTATTGAAATAGGCCTTTACAGTTATTAAACTATTTTTATAAGATGAAATCCTGCTTAAAACCTGTTTTGGTTTGTAAATATCTCTGTCCAATTGCATTTCCTTAATAACAGACGAAATCAAACGCACGGAATCTTGGGTATCATAAATGGTAAAATTAGATGGGTAACCCAATTTATCAGCTTCCGAGCGAAGAATTCTTGCAAAAACCGAGTGAAAAGTTCCCATCCAAAGGTTTTTAGCTTCGTTAGATCCCACAATATCAGAAATTCTTTTCTTCATTTCACGAGCTGCTTTGTTCGTAAAAGTCAATGCCAAAATACTAAACGAATCAACTCCCAAACTCATCAAATAGGCTATTCTAATAGTTAGAACGCGTGTTTTTCCTGAGCCTGCTCCTGCAATAATTATCATTGGCCCGTCCTTTTGCAGAACTGGTTCTTGTTGCGCTTCGTTAAGTTGGCTAATGTATTTTTGCATTTTTAATTTTAAATATTGAATACAAAAATAAGAATTTAGAATGAAGAATTTGGTATGAAAACAAACTATAAATTAGAAGTTATACAATTTTGTTAGCAGTTTTATTTCCCAATAAAAACATCATAAGCAAATCGGATTAATGTGCCAATTACCACTACCAAAAAGAAAATTCTAATAAACTTATTTCCTTTATTAATTGCTAATTTAGCACCTACAAAACCACCAATTGCGTTGCAAAAAGCCATTGGAAGTGCTATCATCCAAATGATTTTACCTTTGATTATAAATAAACAAATCGAACCGAAATTCGTTGCTAAATTCACCATTTTTGCATTTGCGGAAGCTTGAAGAAAATCGAAACCGAGCAAAGTAACAAATGCCAAAACCAAGAAACTCCCGGTTCCAGGTCCAATAAAACCATCATAAAACCCGATGAAAAAGGAAATCAAAACCGCATATAAAATCTGTTGGTTTGAAGAATGAGATTTATCGGAATGTTGTCCAAAATTTTTCTTTACATAAGTATAAATAACCAATAATGATAAAACAACAAGCAGCAACGGTTTCATAAAATCATTGCTTACATATGTCAATAAAGTTGAACCTAAAAATGCCGATGGAACTGCCAAAACCATCATGATGATTAGTAATTTCCAATTCATTTCTATCTTCTTTAAATATTGAAATGAGGCAAAAAAAGTGCCGCTAAATGATGGGATTTTAAGCGTTCCAATAATTGTTGCAACGGGAAGATTGGGCAGTAAAATCAAACCCATTGGCGTTTGAATTAATCCTCCTCCACCAACAATTGCATCTACAAAACCAGCCAAAAAAGCAGCAATACATAATAAAATTAAAATTGTAACATCCATGTTTTAAAAAATTTTATCAAATGTAAGCTATAAGTTTATTTG
>Ga0209550_10000374_pt1 | contig 40764 bp, 32 predicted proteins | sample LauGreSuBDMM15SN_2_FD_187567 | JGI IMG/M metagenome (GOLD analysis project Ga0209550, IMG submission 187567) | Freshwater lake microbial communities from Lake Michigan, USA - Su13.BD.MM15.SN (SPAdes) (version 5) | ecosystem: Environmental > Aquatic > Freshwater > Lake | place: Lake Michigan...
AGCCTCCTTTTTTTATTTACATATTGGAAATAAGCGCATCTCCAAATTCTGAACATTTTAAAAGCGTTGCTCCTTCCATTAAACGGTGGAAGTCATAAGTAACCTGCTTTTTTGCTATTGTTTTTTCCATAGAAGAGAGAATTAAATCTGCCGCTTCTTTCCAACCCATATAACGCAACATCATTTCTCCGGAAAGAATGACTGAACTTGGATTAACTTTATCTAAGCCAGCATATTTAGGTGCCGTTCCATGGGTAGCTTCAAAAATAGCTTTTCCATTGATATAATTAATATTCGCACCAGGTGCAATGCCAATACCACCTACTTCAGCAGCAAGAGCATCAGAAATATAATCTCCATTAAGATTTAAGGTAGCTATTACAGAGTATTCAGAAGGACGTAGTAAAATTTGTTGTAAAAATGCATCAGCAATAACATCTTTTACAAGAACTAATCCTTTAGCTTCTGCATCACTTTGTGCTTTGTCAGCTGCCGCTTTGCCTTCTTTCGCCAATATTTTGTCATATTGAACCCAGGTAAAAACTTTATCACCAAATTCTCTTTCAGCTAATTCATAACCCCAATCCTTGAATTTACCTTCTGTAAATTTCATGATGTTACCTTTGTGTACTAAGGTAACAGATGGTTTTTTATTGTCAATAGCAAATTCTAAAGCTGCGCGAACTAATCTTTCTGTTCCCTCAACAGAGACGGGTTTTATACCTAAGGAAACAGTATCTGGGAATCTGATTTTGTTAACACCCATTTCTTCAATGAGGAATTTTTTTAATTTTTCAAGTTCCGGCGTTCCATGTAAATATTCAATACCTGCGTAGATGTCTTCTGTATTTTCTCTGAAAATAACCATATCAACTAAATGTGGTTCTTTCACAGGAGATGGCACACCTGTGAAATATTGAACAGGTCTTACACACGCATATAAATCTAATTGTTGTCTTAAAGCAACATTTAATGAACGGATACCTCCGCCTACAGGCGTAGTCAATGGTCCCTTTATAGCAACCATGTAATTATCAATATCTTTGATAGTTTCTTCCGGCAACCAATTTCCAGTTAAATTAAATGCTTTTTCACCAGCTAATACTTCTAACCAATGAATCTTTTTTTCGCCGTTATAGGCTTTTTGAACCGCTGCATCAATTACCCGTACTGAAGATGCCCAGATGTCTTCACCCGTGCCGTCTCCTTCGATAAAAGGAATAATTGGGTCGTTCGGAACGGTTAACTTACCGTTAATCATACTTATTTTGGATCCTGACATAATACTATGTTTTGTTTGCCGCAAAAGTAATACAAATTATGGAAAAATGAGGTAATTTAGCACCGTTAAGTAAAGAAATAATCTATGAATAACCCTATGCTGAATCCAGACCAATCTGCTTTGTCTAAAGAGGATAAAACCTTGGAAAAGGCATTGAGGCCTAAGGCTTTAAATGACTTTAACGGACAGCCGGATATCGTGGATAATTTGTTGGTTTTTATCGAAGCTGCTAAATTAAGAGGCGAAGCTTTAGACCATGTGTTATTGCACGGACCTCCTGGTTTAGGTAAAACAACTTTGTCTCATATAATCTCAAATGAGTTAAAATGTGGTCTAAAAATGACCTCAGGACCCGTTTTGGAAAGACCAGGTGATCTGGCGGGTATTCTTACTAACCTCGAACCTAATGATGTTCTTTTTATTGACGAAATTCATCGGCTAAATACAGTGGTGGAAGAATATTTGTATTCAGCAATGGAAGATTTTAGAATCGATATTATGATTGATTCAGGTCCCAGTGCAAGAAGTATTCAGCTTTCTTTAAATCCTTTTACTTTAGTAGGCGCTACTACCAGAATGGGATTATTGACAGCGCCAATGAGAGCCCGTTTTGGTATCAATTTTCATTTGGATTATTATGACGTGGAAACGCTGATTAAGATTTTGTTTAGATCTGCTGATTTACTTGAATTGCCCATGACCGCTGAGGGTGCCGCTGAAATTGCAAGGCGAAGTAGAGGTACGCCCAGGATTGCCAATGCTCTGTTAAGAAGAATTAGGGATTTCGCTTCGGTTAAAGGTAACGGTACCATCGATCTGGATATCGCAAATTACGGCCTCCAGGCGCTAAAAGTAGATAAATGTGGTCTCGATGAAATGGACAATAGAATATTGACGACCATTATTAATAAGTTTAAAGGTGGGCCCGTAGGTCTTACCACCCTTGCAACAGCCGTAGGTGAGGAACCTGGTACCCTGGAAGAAGTTCATGAGCCTTTCCTAATCATGGAGGGATTTATTCAACGTACTCCACGTGGAAGAGAAGCTACCCAAAGAGCTTATAATCACCTTGCAATACCCTTTAAAGTAACTAATCATGGTCTATTTGATATTCAGTGATTAAAGTGCTCAAAATCTTATATGTTATTGTTATTCAATAAATTATGATATACTTTTAAAAATATAGGTAATAATATTAGCATTATAGCGAGGCATTCAAAATTTTTTAGCATTTTTACAACCCTATTGGAATAAAATTCAGATTGTCATTTTATAATGAAGGCCTCTTTTTATTATCCTTTGGACTTTTTTAAATTTTTTGGAACTTTGGGGCAATGCAAAAAAATCATACTGAGGTTTGGGAAAAGTGTTTAAAGAATATTCGCTTAAATGTGAATAACCAAAGTTTTAAAACTTGGTTTGAGCCTATTCGTCCCGTTCGTTTAGATGATAAGGTGTTTACCTTGCTCGTTCCTAATAAGTTTTTTTATGAATGGCTGGAAGAACATTATATCGGTCTTTTAAAATCTACCATTAGACAGGAAGTTGGAGAAAAAGTTAGATTGGAATACCAAATTTTAGTTAATGATGGTTCAGCTAATAACCAATCTCAGCCAAATAAACCTGCAGATACCAAAGAAACTCCTGATTTTACAAATTCCAATGAGATTAAAAATCCTTTTGTTATTCCAGGTATAAAAAAATGGAGCGTAGATGCTAAACTTAATTCAAATTTTACCTTCGGGAATTATATTGAGGGAGATTGCAATAGGTTGGCTCGCTCTGCAGGCTTAGCTATCGCAAAAAAGCCTGGTCTTACTTCTTTTAATCCTTTAGTCCTTTATGGTGATGTAGGTTTAGGTAAAACTCATCTTGCTCATGCTATTGGAAATGAGGTTCAACTTAAATTTCCAGCTAAAGTCGTTCTTTATGTAACTTCTGATAGCTTTACTAATCAACTTATTCAGTCTATTAGAAATGGTGGTGTGAATGATTTTGTGAATTTTTATCAGCATATTGATATATTGATTGTTGATGATATTCAGTTTTTAGCTAATAAAAATAAAACACAGGAAATTTTCTTCCATATCTTTAATCAGCTTCACCAAGGGGGTAAACAAATTGTATTAACCTCCGATAGACCTCCGAGAGATTTAGATGGTATGGAGGAAAGATTAATTTCTCGCTTTAAATGGGGTCTTTCTGCTGATTTGCAAGCGCCTGATTTGGAAACCAGAATGGCTATTCTTGAACATAAAATGATAAAGGAAGGGGTAGGTATTCCTCAAAATGTCATAGAGTTTATTTGTTATAATATTAAAAATAATATTAGGGAACTCGAAGGTGTTCTTAATTTATTGATGGCTCAGGCTTCATTAAATAGAAGGGAAATAGATGTAGATTTGGCCAGAGAGGTAATTAAAAATTTCGTTACTGAAATTAATAAGGAAATTACCGTTGAAAATATTCAGAAGTTAGTCGCTGATCATCTTAAAATTCCCGTGGAAACGCTATTTGGTAAAACAAGAAAACGTTCTATTGTTATTGCAAGGCAGCTATCAATGTATCTAGCCAAAACAATGACCGATAAATCCTTGAAGAATATTGGTGAAGTTTTTGGTGGTAGAGATCATAGTACCGTTATCTATTCTATTAAAACAGTACAAGATTTAATGGAAACAGATACATTTTTCAAAGAGACCGTACTGGAATTGGAAAAAAAGATTAAAAATTCTCTAAGAGAAACCTAATTTAATTTGATTTAAAAGGCAAAAAAGTTTGACTAATAAAGAAACTTGTTGTACTTTTGCATCGCTAAGAAAAGGAATTTAGTTTTGACTTAGTGGAGTTGGTAGAGTGGGTGAGCGGTTTAAACCACCAGTTTGCTAAACTGACGTACTGGTAACGGTACCGAGGGTTCGAATCCCTCCTCCACCGCTGGTTTTTCGGGGCGTAGCGCAGCCCGGTAGCGCACCTGCTTTGGGAGCAGGGGGTCCCAGGTTCAAATCCTGGTGCCCCGACAATAAAAGTACTTACAGTTTATCTGTAGGTACTTTTTTTTTGAACATTTAATATGAAATTTATCGGTTTTTTATTACTTAGTACCTTTTGTTGAAGTTACTTGCATTTTAAATTTACCTATTTCTTTTTTTCTTCCAGGTATATCCCATTCTCCTGAATAGCTTACAATTTGTGGCAGATATTGTTTGTTTCCCAGATAGTCTAAATTCACATTAACCTTAATATTAAATGAGAAGAATGGTCCGGGATATTCTACCTCGTATTCTCTTCCCATTACTTGAAAATCTTTTCTTGAAAAATAAGTTTCCATAAATTTTACTACAGTTCTTCCCGATTTCTTCTCGGAATATTCATCTTTTACTTTAATAGTGAATACATAACACGGAGTTCCATCAGAATAATTCTTTGATTCTATTCCATATTTATAATATTTTCTCATTTTTTCACTAAATAATGCTGTCTTATTTCCTATCAAAGGAATATTGGCTTTATCTCCCGGTTGAAAAATAAATCGCTTTAATTCTCCATAGTAATAATCTATAATTCCTTCTTTCTTTGTATTGGTTGATTCAGTAGTTGTATTTGCACATATTTTTCCAGAGGGTAAAAAGACCCTTTCATATAATTTAGCTGTTAAATATGTTCGCTCCCCATTTTTTTTGATATACGATTTTGATTTATCTTTTGATATGTATTTTATCTCTTTACAGTTTCCAGCGGGTATTAATTGAGTTTTAGCACTATAAAAATCTATTGTTTTTCCTTTTTCATTGAAAAATTCCTGGTTGTGACTGGCTTCATGCGAAATAAATCTTAGATTTTTGAATGCTTGATAAAAGCTAGTATCTTCCCTAACCATGTCAATAAAATTATTAACATCAAATCCCATTTTTTTTGCAGTTATAGTCATTGAGTCTAACCAAATGGCTTCCATTAATCCTTCATAAGGATCTTTTTGAGCGCTAACTGTAAAGGTCAAATGACAGAACATCCAAAGGCACATTATTCTAAACCACTTGTTTTTCATCTATTTAATTTTTAAAAAAAGAATCACCTTTCATTTTTCTAGGGTAAATTTACACTCTTGAAATCAATTAATATGAAAAATATAGCAGTTATAGGTGGCGGTACCATGGGAAATGGTATTGCTCAGGTTTTTGCCACCGCAGGTTTTAAAGTTAATTTAATAGATATTTCAACTTCTTCTTTGTTACAGGCAGAACTAAATATTCATAAAAATCTCGATAGGTTAATTGCGAAGGATAAATTGTCGTTGGCTCAAAAACCAGACATTATTAATAATATTCATTTTACTTCAGATTTGGAGAAGGGTGTAACTGATACGTTTTTAGTGGTTGAAGCCATTTCTGAAAATATTTTATTTAAGGAAAAGCTATTTAATCAGCTTGATGAATTTACAGATAATGAATGCATTTTAGCTTCTAATACTTCGTCAATATCTATTACGACTTTAGCCTCTTTTACAGGTAAACCTGGGAAAGTTATAGGTATGCATTTTATGAATCCTGTGCCCATAATGCCTTTGGTTGAAATTATTCCGGGATTATTAACAGAAAAAAATGTTACTGATAAAGTGATTGAGATTTCTATTTTATTGAATAAAACACCCTTAGTGGTTTCTGATTTTCCTGGATTTATTTCTAATAGAATTTTAATGCCGATGATTAACGAGGCCATCCTTTCTCTTCAGGAAAAAGTGGCAGGGGTATATGAAATTGATCAAATTATGAAATTAGGCATGGCACATCCAATGGGACCACTTCAATTGGCTGATTATATTGGTCTGGATGTATGTTTATCTATTTTAAATGTTTTGAAAGACGGATTTGGTAATCCTAAGTATGCTCCTGCCGTTTTATTGGTAAATATGGTTAAAGCAGGTAAATTAGGTGCTAAATCAGGGGAAGGCTTCTATAAATATGATGATTTAAAGAAAATTTCAGGTATTTCCACGTTGTTTGCTAACTAGAAAATTATTTTATGGCATTGATTGATTTTGAGAATAGACTAATTAAACGATTTAAACATAAATCAAAATGGGCAAAATCAAAAGCTATTTTTTGCTATAGAGTTTATGATAAGGACTTACCTGATTTTCCTTTTGTTATAGATAAATTTGAAGAACATGTTATCGCTGCTATTGATGTCATAGAAGATGGTAAGGAATCAAATAAAGATTGGCTCCTTGGTATTAAAAAAGTTATTTCGGAGGTGCTAACTATTGATCTTGAAAATATTTCTATAAAACTAAGATCAGCCCAAAAAGGTAAAAACCAATATAATAAACTGGATTATTCCGGTGCTCTTTTATCTGTTCAGGAATTTGGCTTGCTTTTTTTGATTAATCCTTTTGATTATCTTGATACTGGTTTATTTTTAGACCATAGAATAACAAGGCAGTGGGTAAAAAAGGACGCTTTAAATAAAAGAGTACTAAATTTATTTGCATATACTGGTTCTTTCAGTGTTTATGCTGCTGCCGGTGACGCAGTGAAAGTTACTACCGTAGATATGTCAAATACTTATCTACAATGGGCGGAGAAAAATATGCATCTTAATGGCTTTAAATCGTCTAAAAAATATGATTATATACGAGAGGATATTTTAGATTGGATTCCAACCGTTTCTCCATCTTCTTATGATCTAATTATTTTAGATCCTCCTACCTTTAGTAATAGCAAAAAAATGTTGCTAACTTGGGATGTTCAAAGAGATCACGGTTCTTTAATTAACCAAATTAGACCTATTTTAGCTCCTGGTGGCATCCTTTATTTTTCTAATAATTATAAAAAATTTAAACTCAATATTGCTGAAATTGAAGGTTATGATTCAATAGAAGAGCTAACTGATAAGAGTATTCCAGAGGATTTTGAAAGAAGTAAACCTCATGTTTGTTTCAGACTCATAAATAAAAAGTCATGATACACCCAGCTAGTATTCAGGAAGTTCTTGAAAAATGTCAGATAGATGACGTCGTAAGAGATTTTGTTACCCTTCAACGACGTGGTTCAAATCTTATTGGTTTGTGCCCTTTTCATAATGAGAAATCACCTTCTTTTTCGGTTTCTCCTTCTAAAAATATTTTCAAATGTTTTGGTTGTGGTAAAGGTGGAGATAGTTTACATTTTGTAATGGAACTTGAAAACTTATCTTTTCCAGATGCAATAAGGTATCTCGCTCAAAAATATAAAATTGAACTGGATGAGACGGTTACCTCTGAAGTTCAAAAGGATGAACAAAAACACCTGGAATCGTTGTATCTAATCAATGATTTTGCTGTTAAATTTTATGCAAAACAGCTCTGGGAATCAGAAAGAGGAAGAAATATTGGATTATCCTATTTTAAACATAGAGAATTTAGAGAGGAAATTATTAATGAATTTAAACTAGGATATGCGCCTGAATCAGGAAATGCGCTGACTACAGAGGCTGTTAAAATGGGTTATTCCATAGAATATTTGCAAAAATTAGGATTAACTAACATTCAGGGATATGACTTTTTTAGAGGAAGGGTTATGTTTCCTATTTTCAATATGTCGGGTAAAATTATTGCCTTTGCAGGACGGATTTTAATTAAAGATACTAAAGCACCAAAATATATAAATTCGCCTGAAACAGAGATTTACGTAAAAAGTAAAACCTTGTTTGGAATGAATTTTGCCAGGAAAATGATTCAAAAGGAAGATGAATGTATTTTAACCGAAGGCTATACTGATGTTTTATCTTTACATCAAGCTGGTATCAGTAATGTGGTTGCTTCCTCTGGCACCTCTTTGACCAGAGACCAAATACGTCTTATTAAAAGATTGACCGAAAATGTTTTAATATTATTTGATGGGGACAATGCTGGGGTGAATGCAGCTATTAGAGGTTTGGGTTTAACTCTTGAGGAAGATTTGAATGTTCGGTTAGTAACCCTGCCTGAAGGAGATGACCCTGATTCATTTATTCAAAAAGTAGGTTCTCAACAGTTTAAAGAATATTTAGATAAGAATGCTAAAAATTTGGTGCAGTTTGAAATGAATCATTTGTTGAAATCAGCAGGAAATGATCCTCAACGGAGAGCTTCTATTCTTTCCCAAATTGCGGTAACTATTAGTAAAGTTAGAAATCCTTTAAAAAGGGAATCGTTTGTAAAAATTTGTAAAGATCTCTTGCAGATTGATGAAAATGCTATTCTTTTTGAAATTAACAGGCATTTAAAGAAAGATCTTGAAAAAGCTTCTTCAGAAAGGGATACAAATGAACCAACGCCTATTCTTGAATTTAAAGATTTAGAATATGATAACTTATCCTTAGGCGATGAACATCAGGAAAGAGATATAGCGAGAATACTCATATTGTCAGGTAATCAATATATAGATGAAAATAAGGAAGTAATGGTTGGCCATTTTATCATTCAAAACATTCAGGATATAATCAATGGATTTGATCATCCTCTATACAAAAGGGTCGTTGAGTTATTTCTTCAACATTCTATGGATGGTATAGCTTTCCCAGATGCCTCTTTTTTTATAAATCACGAAGCTTCTGAACTGAAGAATCTAGCCGTATCATTCACTATTTCACCTTATACATTAAGTGAAAATTGGGAGAAAAAATGGGATATTTTTTTGACACAAAAAATTCCTGAAGATAATTTTATAAAAGATGCTTCGGATTCTTTAAAACGATTTAGGTTCAGAAAAATAGGAAAACTTATTAGGGAAAACCTAAATACATTGAAAACAATGGATGCTTCATTAAATGAAGCATCCTATATGTATCACTTAAAACTTCACTTGCGTTTAAAAGAGGCACAGGCCATTCTGGCTAAAGAGACTGGCACTGTGGTGGTTGGTTAAAGGTTTCTGTTAAGACAATTTAAATCTTCAAAGGCTAATTTTAACCTGGCTACAAATGTTTTTTCACCTTCTCTTAACCACACACGTGGGTCATAAAATTTCTTATTAGGTTTTTCTGAACCGTCTGGATTTCCAATTTGACCTTGTAAAAAAGGTCTGTTTTTTGCTTCAAACTGACGAATACCGTCCCAGAATGCCCACTGCATGTCCGTGTCTATATTCATTTTGACCGCCCCATAAGTGATGGCCTCTCTGATTTCTTCTCTACTTGAACCTGAACCACCGTGGAAAACGAAATTTACTGGATTTGATGAAGTTTTGAATTTATTTTGAATAAATTGCTGTGAATTCAATAAAATTTTTGGTTCCAGCTGTACATTTCCAGGTTTATACACGCCATGAACATTACCAAAAGCAGCGGCAATAGTAAATTGATTGCTTATGGCATTTAAATTTTCATAAGCATAAGATACTTCTTCAGGTTGAGTATATAATTTGGCATTATCAACGTCAGAATTATCAACCCCATCTTCTTCTCCGCCGGTAACGCCCAATTCTATTTCAAGCGTCATCCCCATTGGCGCCATTCTTTTGAAGTATTCAACACAAGTATGTATATTTTCCTCTAATGATTCTTCTGATAAATCAAGCATGTGGGAACTAAATAAGGCCTTACCCGTTGAAGCAAAATGCTTTTCACTAGCCAATAATAAACCGTCAACCCAAGGCAATAAACTTTTTGAACAATGGTCAGTATGTAAAATCACAGGAACCCCATAATGTTCAGCAAGGGCATGAACATGATAAGCACCTGAAATGCCACCAGCAATGGCTGCTTTTTGTCCTTCATTACTTAATCCTTTTCCAGCATAAAATGCAGCACCACCATTAGAAAATTGAATAATTACGGGAGAGTTAACGGCACTTGCAGTTTCTAAAACAGCATTTATAGTACTAGTATTGATTACATTAACAGCAGGTAAGGCAAAATCCTTCTCATTTGCATAGTTTAATAATTCTGTAACTTCTTCACCGAAAAGAACGCCGGGACGAAATTTAGTATTTGCTTTGGTCGACATAAATAAAAGATTTGAAAAAAAAAATAGTTATTCCTGTTAAAAGGAGATGACACGTCAAATATAGTAACCTTTTAAAAAAACGGTTTATTTATTTGGTTTAATTATGATATACCATGCTCAACTAAATATCTTTCTGCATCTAATGCTGCCATACATCCTGTTCCAGCAGCTGTAATAGCTTGACGATAAACTTTATCGGCAGCGTCTCCGGAAACGAAAACACCAGGAATCTCGGTTTTTGTGCTTCCTTGTTGAGCAATAAGATAACCCGATGGGTCCATTTGTAACCATTTCTCAAAAATGGTTGTATTTGGTTTATGTCCAATAGCTACAAAAAATCCTTTTACTGGGATAACTTCTTCAGAGCCGCTCACATTATTTTTAATTCGAATTGATTCTGTTTCGTTTTCACCTAGTATTTCTAACGTTTCACTATTCCAGTGAATAATGATATTAGGGGTATTCTTAACTCTTTCCTGCATTATTTTCGATGCCCTCATTTCATTTCTTCGAACAATTAAATGCACTTTTGGACATAATTTAGCCAAATAGGATGCCTCTTCGGCCGCTGTATCTCCAGCACCAACCACAGCCACATCCATACCTCTAAAGAAAAATCCATCACATACAGCACAGGCAGAAACACCTTTATTCATCAATCTTTTCTCTGAATCCAATCCCAGCCATTTAGCTGTTGCACCCGTTGAAATAATAACGGTATTGGCTTCAATTTTTATTCCGCTTTCCGTTGTTAACAAATGTATAGGGCCTGAAAAATCTACTCCTGTTATTAATTCATACCTTATTTCTGTCCCAAACCTTTCCGCTTGCTTACGAAAATCTTCCATCATTTCAGGTCCCATAATTCCTAAAGGGTAACCTGGAAAATTGTCAACATCCGTTGTAATCATTAATTGGCCGCCTGGTTCTTTGCCTGTAAATAATACTGGATTTAATCCCGCTCGTGCTGCATATATCGCGGCTGTATATCCTGCAGGTCCCGAACCAATAATGACACATTTCTGTTTTTCTAAAACTGACATATCTAATTTTTTTTTGGCTTAAAGTTACGAAAAATGATACGGTTTAATTTCTTACTTTAGCAATTAATTAATTCATATTAAATACCTTTCTTTATGAAAAAAAGTTTTGTAATATTTTGTTTTCTTTGGTTTTCCGTGTTGAATTTATTCAGTCAAACGGTAACATTACCTGCTGATACGCAAGTTTTAACTTTGGGTGCAGTGGTTATAAAAGGTAAACCAGTTCCCTATAAGGCTTCCACAGGTACACAACCTGTTTGGGATGCATCGGGAAAAGTTATCGCATCTTTATTTTATACTTATTATGAAAGAACAGATATTAAAGATCAAACTAACAGACCTTTAGTCATTTCTTTTAATGGGGGACCTGGTTCTGCATCGGTATGGATGCATGTGGCTTATACTGGCCCCAAAGTTTTAAATATTGATTCTGAAGGTTATCCTATTCAACCTTATGGCGTTCAAGATAATCCCTATTCTATTTTAGATGTGGCTGATATTGTATTTATTGACCCAGTAAATACTGGTTATTCCAGAATTTTGGATAAAGAGGTGAAACCTTCTGTTTTCTTTGGTGTAAATGCCGATATAAAGTATTTAGCAGAATGGATAAATACCTTTGTTACAAGAAAAAACAGATGGCCTTCTCCTAAATTCCTAATAGGTGAAAGTTATGGAACAACAAGAGTATCCGGCCTTGCTCTTGAATTACAAAATAATCAATGGATGTATTTAAATGGTGTGGTTCTGGTTTCTCCAACTGATCTTGGAATTTTAAGAGATGGTCCGGTAGATGCTGCTAATCGTTTACCTTATTTTGCTGCAACAGCCTGGTATCATAAATTGCTGAAACCAGAATATCAGCAAAAAGATTTAACAGATTTCTTACCCGAAGTTGAAAAATATACTATTGAGGAACTTCTTCCTGCTATGGCTATGGGTGGCTTTTTACCCGAAAATAAAAAGTTAGAGGTCGCAAAAAAATTCGCTGAATATTCAGGTCTCTCTCTTGAAAGCGTTCTACAGAATAACCTGGATGTCTCTACTTCTTTCTTCTGGAAAGATCTAAGGAGAAATCAAGGTGGATATACCGTGGGGCGTCTGGATAGTAGATATTTGGGAATTGACAGACAATTGTCTGGAGATTCACCTGATTATAATTCAGAACTTACTTCCTGGTTGCATTCATTTACTCCTGCTATCAATCATTATATTAGTAATACCCTAAATTTTAAAACTGACCTGAAGTATAATATGTTCGGGCCTGTTAATCCATGGGACAGATCAGGGGATAAAACCGGGGAAAATTTAAGACAGGCTATGGCACAAAATCCTTACCTCAATGTAATGGTTCAATCTGGTTATTATGATGGGGCCTGTACCTATTTTGATGCTAAATACTCTATGTGGAACATGGATCCTTCAGGTAGATTCAAAAATAGATTGCGTTTTGAAGGTTATAGAAGTGGGCACATGATGTACTTGAGGAGAGAAGATTTAGAAAAATCAAATGAGGATTTTAGAGATTTTATTCTAAAATCATTACCGGCTAAAGGAGTACCCGCTAAATATTAATATTTTGATATTCTTCGCCTTTATTTGTTTCTTCTTCTAAATATCTCCTTATGTTATATCATTTTGGTTTGTTATGCATTCAATTTTGTTTGTTTTGGAGGTTTTATGGAAAGGAAAAACGGACTAACTTTATTTTTTGGTTAATCTTTTCTTCGTCTCTTGTTTTTTATTTTATCGGATTATCAATGGATACGTTAAATATGTCTGATCGACTTTTATTTATTAGTCGAGACTTTTTGACTATCAGTCTAAGCGCCGCTTTTCTATTTATCTCTATTCGTTTTGGACGGTTTATATTGCCTGCTTCTTTATTACTGGTAATAGGAACGATTTCTTTACACTATTATTTACCTGGAAAACGCACCTTTAAGTCCCTTAAGTTAGAAAACTCAGGTGAAATTATAATGTTGGTAAATGATGATTCTTTTCAACCCCTAAAGGTTTTAAAAAATAAATCGGTAGTTAAAATGTCTAATGCATTTTATCCTGAGAGGTATTACAGTACAGATTTAGATGAATATCTTAAGTTGGATGTAAATGTCAAAACATACAAAGATTGGAAAAGTCTGTTGAGTCATTTGAGGAAAATAAAGGGAGTGGTACATATTGAACCCAATAATGTTTATAATTTAAATTTCCCAAACAATAATTTGCCCGAAGGTCCTAATCTGAAGCCACCAATTACCAAAGACCCATTATCTGGTAATCAATGGGCTTTAAATAAGTTAAACATTGTCGGGTTAAACGAGGTCCTTTCTAAGGATAAACTGTCCAGGAGAAAAAAGGGTTTATTAGTTATTTTAGATACAGGAATTGATAAAAATCATGAGGATTTATCAAGTCACTTTACATCCATTTCTTCAGGGGCAGACATGGATCCTAAAGGTCATGGTACTCATTGTGCTGGTATCGCATCATCTGTTACGGGGAATAATCTGGGTATTGCTTCCTTAAATTCGTCAGAAGGCTTGTTTAATGTGTCAAGTATCAGAGTCTTAAATGCGGCAGGGTATGGAACTAAAGAAACCATAGTAGATGGTATTATTGAAGCTGTAGATAAAGGGGCTACGGTAATTTCTCTTTCTTTGGGTGGCCCTGGAAATCCTTTTCATCAAAGGATTTATAAAAAAGCAGTAGCTTATGCAGCGTCAAAAGGATGTATTGTCGTAGTAGCGGCAGGTAATAGCAATCGCAATGCCAAAGAGTTTTCTCCCGCTAATGTGTCTGGAGTGATAGCTGTTTCAGCAGTCGATGAAAATTTATCAAAGGCTTCTTTTTCAAATAAAGTGTCAGATATTAAAATGGCAGTTTCAGCACCCGGTGTGAATATTCTTTCCACACTACCTCATAATCAATATGGTTTTTTGAGCGGAACCTCCATGTCTACACCTTATGTAGCTTCTTTAATCGCTATCATGAAGAGTGTTAATCCTAATTTATCTACAAAGGATGTTTTTTTAATCCTGGAAAAAACAGGAGATGATACACAAAACACTCTTCAAACTGGCAAGTTTATTAATCCTAAAAGTGCTTTAGAATTTATTTTAAAAATAAAATAAAAATCTTTGCATTTTAATAATAGTATTACTATCTTTGTTACTAAGTAATGGTTTAATTTTGCGATGTATATCAGGGAACCTTTCTTGAGAAAACAAGAAGGGTTCCTTTTTTATTATCGTCTGGCTCTTCCTGCGGGTCCCATATTAGGAATTCCCATGGAAGGGTTTTTAGATATTTTCTGCATCATTTTTCTCATTTGATCAAATTGTTTAATAAAAGCATTAATGTCTGTAATATTTTGACCGCAACCTAAGGCAATTCGATTTTTTCGACTAGTATTAATGAGATCTGGATTCATTCTTTCTTTAGGCGTCATTGATTGTATAACTGCTTCCACCTTTTTAAAAGCGCCATCATTTATATCAATATCCTTTGCCATTTTGCCCATTCCCGGAATCATGTTCATCACATTTTTCAGGTCTCCCATTTTTTTAATCTGTTGAATTTGGCCCATAAAGTCATTAAAATCGAATTGATTTTTTCTAATTCTTGATTCGATTCTTTTTGCTTCCTTTTCGTCAAATTGCTCCTGAGCTTTTTCAACGAAGCTTACAATATCGCCCATTCCAAGAATCCTCTGCGCCATTCTATCAGGGTAAAACTGATCAAGTGCTTCCATTTTTTCCCCATTACTTGCGAATTTAATAGGTTTTCCCACTTGATATTTAATGGAAAGTGCGGCACCTCCTCTGGTATCACCGTCAAGTTTTGTTAATACAACGCCATCAAAATTTAAGGTTTGATTAAAGGCTTCAGCTGTATTCACTGCATCTTGTCCGGTCATTGAATCTACAACAAAAAGCGTTTCCTGCGGTCCAATGGCTTTTTTAATTGCGGCGATTTCTTTCATCATTTCCCCGTCAATAGCTAGTCTGCCCGCTGTATCGACAATTACAGTATCAAGTTTTTCCTTTTTAGCAAATTCAATAGCTCTCAATGCAATATCCACCGGATTTTTTGAGTCTACATCCGAGAAAACAGGAACATTAATTTGTTGCCCAAGGACGGTTAATTGTTGTACCGCAGCAGGTCTGTAAACATCACAGGCGACAAGAAGGGGAGATTTTTTCTTTTTACTTTTTAGAAAATAAGCCAGTTTTCCAGAAAATGTAGTCTTTCCTGAACCTTGAAGTCCGGCAATTAGTATAATGGTTGGATTTCCCGTTAGATTAATTCCCTCGGTTTGTCCTCCCATGAGCAAGGTTAACTCGTCCTGGACAATTTTCACCAATAATTGCCCAGGGCTTACTGATTTAAGAACATTCTCACTACCTAAGGCCTTGTCTTTTACTTTATCTGTAAACTCCTTAGCAATTTTATAATTTACGTCTGCCGCAACTAATGCCCGCCGAATCTCCTTGATGGATTGGGCAATATTAATTTCAGTTAATCGATTTTCACCCTTCAATAATTTGAAAGCACCTTCTAATTTATCACTTAAACTTTGGAACATATTCTTTTTGTTTTTTCTACATTGCAAATATAACATTTGAATTGGACATATCAATTATTGACTTCTTTATAGATTTCTAAATAAACATTTCAAATGAATTTCCTAATTAACCTCATTATTGTACATTTGTGCGGCTTTATTTTAGTCTTAAACAAATTAATTGGCTGTAATGGATAGAAATACACAATTGGGTCTCCTTTTAATCTTTGGTTTATTCGTTCTCTGGCAGGTAGTTACGTCTCCTTCCCAAGAAGAACTAATCAAGCAGCAGAATATGGAAGATTCCATTATGCTGGCAAGAAAAACAAAAGAAGCTGTTAGAGAAAAAATAGTTATTCAAAAAACAGAATCTCAGAAAGACAATGCTGAAATCTTAGAGGACAGAGAAAATCAATTCGGTAATTTTTCAAATGCAGCAGCTGGAAAAGCATCTGATTTCGTTTTGGAAAATGACTTATTAAAAGTTACTTTTAGTACAAAAGGGGGTACTATTAAGCAGGTTTTAATTAAAAATCATCATAAGATTATTCAAAATGCAGACAGGAAGGATGTTAAAGAATCCTTACTTCTAATGTCTGATGATCGGGATAAATTTTATTACGCGCTCCCTGTAAAGTCGGTTCCTGGCGGTTTTATTTATACGAAAGATCTTATTTTTGAAGGTTCTCTTGAGGGTAATACTATTCGATTTAAAGCTGTAGCAAATAATGGAGGTTATTTCGAACAGGTCTATACTTTAAACGCAGATAATTATCTCTTTAATTATGCTATTAAAACAGAAAATTTAGAAAATATTCTGGATAAAGGATTCAATTCTATTAAACTTAGGTGGATTAACTATCTGGGAAAATTGGAAAAGGCAGTGAGTTATGAGAAAAATTATTCTGCTATTTACTACAAACCTGGTATTGATAAACCTGAACATTGTTCTTGTACGAGTTCTGATACTGAGGACAAGGAAAATACACCCATCAAATGGGTTTCTTTCACTCAACAGTTTTTTAATGTTAGTCTTTTAGGGTCTGAAAATTTTAAAGGGGCTAAAATGGTTACCACCTTTTTAGATGATACTGATAAGGCCTTGAAAAAAATGGATGCTGAAATTGAAATTCCCTTTAAAAATGATAATAATTCATTTAAAATGGATTTTTATTTGGGTCCTAATGAATTTGACAGGCTTTACGCAATGGGTAATAATCTGGAAGATATTATTGCCTTTGGTACTTCTTTTTTCGGAACCATTAATCGATGGATAATTCGTCCTGTGTTCAATTGGATTTCACAGTTCTTTGTAAACAAAGGAATTGTCATTCTTATTTTAACCTTCTTAGTGAAGTTATCCTTGTTTTATCTGACCTATAGAATGATTTATTCTCAGAGTAAAATGACTGCCTTAAAACCTCAGATTGATAAATTGAAAGAAAAACATAAGGATGACGCTTCTACTATCCAAATGGAATCAATGAAGTTGTACAGAGAATTTGGTGTAAATCCATTGGGTAGTTGTCTTCCCATGCTCTTACAAATGCCTATTTGGTTTGCCTTATATCGCTTTTTTCCAGCTGCCATTGAGTTTAGACAAGCTCCTTTTTTATGGGCAACTGACCTTTCTTCTTATGATGAATGGATTCAATTACCTTTTGCTATTCCCTTTGGATTTGGCAGCCATATTAGTTTGTTCACCATCCTTTGGGCTATTTCAACCTTAGCTTTTACTTTTTATAACTCTAAAAACATGGATTTTTCTGCTAATCCTGCTATGAAATGGATGCAGTATGTTATGCCGGTTATGTTTTTAGGATTTTTTAATAGCTATGCTTCTGGGTTAACAGCTTATTTACTATTTAGTAATGTTCTGAATATAGGCCAAACTATGGCTACGAAGGCATTCCTGATAGATGAAGCGAAAATTTTATCCCAAATGGAGGATCACAAGAAAAAACCTAAAAAAACAGGAGGTTTTCAAGATAGATTACAAAAAGTCTTGGAAGAGCAGAGAAAAATAGCTGACCAACAGAAAAGTGCCAAATCACAACCGAAAAAGAAATAATACTTTATTAACTTAAGTAAGCTTCGGCGGTTTTGTCTTCATTGAAGATTACTTCTATATTATTATGTAACGTGGTGGCTAGTGAAAGCCCCACGTAATCGACATATATAGGAAAAAGTTTATGTTTGCGATCTACTAACGCAGCTATTTCCAGACGTTCTGGTAGTATTTCTAAAAAAGGTTTGCATGCATAGAAAATGGTTCTTCCTGTATTGGCTACATCGTCAAAAAGAATTATTTTTTTTCCAGTTAGGGTAGCAATATCAGTTGATATTTCAATCTGATCCCTTAGCGGATTTGAAGGGTTAAGTTTTACTGAATAAAATATTATTTCAAGAGGACAGGATTTACAAAGTTCAGCCCCAACAATTTCTGCAAATTTAAGTCCTTTTTGATTGATACCCACAAAATATATCTCCTTATCATTTAAATGATTACTGTATATTTCTATGGCTAATCTTTTGATTTTTCGTGCTACTTGGCTGGAACTTAAAATCTTCATGGGAAGGAAATTTAGTTGATATTGAAATTAAAAGTCTAATGTAAAACAATTACCTTTAAAGAAAAAAGGATATATTATGCATGAACAAATAATTTTTTCTATTCTTTGCATTTTATCTTTTGGATTTGCTGCAAAAAGATTCATTTTTATTAAGAGAAACATAAATCTCGGAGTTGATTGGGCGCCTAACAACACTCCTTTGGAAAAATGGAAAAATGTATTTTTTATTGCCTTTGGTCAGAAGAAAATGTTTACTAAATGGTTGCCCGCAACGTTACATCTCTTTATTTATGTGGCATTTATTTTTACTCAAATAGAATTAATTGAAATTCTGGTGGATGGAATTTCAGGTTCTCACCGGATATTTTTACCCGTTTTAGGTTCCTTTTATTTATTTATCATAAATTTTATTGAGTTCCTTTCCTTATTGGCACTTATTGGTACTTTTATTTTTTTAGCCAGAAGAAATTTATTAAAAATTCCTCGTTTCCAAAGCGTAGAATTAAAAGGTTGGCCTGCATTGGACGCTTTAATCATACTTTTAGCTGAAATTGTTTTGGTTTCATTCATTTTTATGATGAATACCGCAGATGTTGCTTTACATCAAGAATCATATCAATTTTTTCTAAGTGGTTTTCTGGTTCCTTTGGTTCAAGATTTTGATACCAATACCCTACATTTGTTTGAAAGAGTAGGGTGGTGGGGTCACATAATAGTGGTTTTCGGATTTATTATTTATCTCTCTTACTCAAAACATTTACATATTTTTTTTGCTTTTATAAACACTTATTATGCAAATACCCAACCCAGAGGTAAAATAGAAAATATGCCTGCTATTATGGATGAGGTTAAGTCTTTGTTGGGAATGGCCGAATCTAATAGTGATACAAATCAGTTACCCGATTTTGGAAGTAATGATGTGTTTAATCTTTCCTGGAAAAATATTTTAGATGCTTATACGTGTACAGAATGTGGAAGATGTACAGACGTTTGTCCGGCAAATATAACAGGTAAAAAATTGTCTCCACGGAAAATTATGATGGATATCAGAGATAGAGCCGATGAGGTTGGAAAAAAACTGGATAGTGGTGATGTGGCCTTTTGCCAAGATAAGAATCTGCCGCTCTCACCAGCTAATTTTTCAGATGGTTTGTCCTTATTTTCTCAAATATTACCTGAAGAAATTCATGCTTGTACTACTTGTAATGCTTGTGTTGAAGCTTGTCCTATTTTGATAAATCCTCTTGAACCAATTATAAAAATGAGGCGTTATGAAATATTAACATTGTCTTCCGGGCCTGCCGATTGGGTTCCTCTTTTTAATAGTTTAGAAAATAATCAGGCAGCGTGGTCATTGTCAACGGAAAGGTCCGCCTGGACTGCCGATATGAATGATTAGCCAATAACTTTAAGCTCTTTATATGTCTATCCAAGTTCCTGTTTATTCAACGCTTTACAACCAAGGTATTTCTCCCGAAATTTTATTTTGGGTAGGTTGTGCTGGTAGTTTTGATGCACGTGCTCAACGAGTAACAAAAGCATTTTGTACTATTCTAAATAAAATTGAAGTGTCTTTTGCTATTTTGGGAGAAGAAGAAAAGTGTACAGGAGATCCAGCAAGAAGGGCTGGTAATGAATTTTTATTCCAAATGCTCGCACTTCAAAATATTCAAACGTTAAATCATTATGGGATAAAAAAAATTGTAACTGCATGTCCTCATTGTTTTAATACCCTTAAAAATGAATATCCCGAGTTAGGTGGAAATTATGAGGTGATTCATCATACTTCTTTCCTTAATGGATTGATAGCCGACGGTAAATTGAAGTTGCAAGGTGGTGGCTCTTTTAAAGGTAAAAAAATTACTTACCATGATTCTTGTTATCTGGGCAGAATTAATGGAATATATGAAGCACCAAGAGAGATTCTGGAAGCATTAGATGCTGATTTAGTTGAGTTGAAAAGGTGCAAATCAAATGGTCTTTGTTGTGGTGCCGGTGGTGCGCAAATGTGGAAAGAAGATGAACCTGGTACCGGACGCATAAATCAGGCTCGGGCTACTGACATAATAAATTCTGGAGCAGACATAGTAGCTGCAAATTGTCCCTTTTGTATTACCATGCTTCAAGATGGTTTAACTACAGATTCAACTGAAAAAAATATAATGGTTTTAGATCTTTCTGAATTAATAGTTCAACAGCTTTAAAGGATATCTATGAATAATTTATTGGTAAATAACTTGAATTTAGCCACTTTCAATGCCTCATCTAAAGTTTGGTTGTTTACTGCTGATAAAACTTTAAATGAAGCACAACAAGTTTCTATTCAAATGGATATCGATTCTTTTTGCTCCAATTGGGATAGTCATGGTGTTGGTCTAAAAGCAACCGGTTTTATCTTGTTTTCTAGATTATTAATCCTGATTGTGGATGAATCTTTTCATACTATAAGTGGATGTTCCATGGATAAATCAATCTCATTTATTAAAAATGTAGAAATCAAATATAAAATTTCTTTATTCGATAGATTACTACAATCTGCTCTTGTAAATAATGAATGGCAAACAGCTTCTACCGCTATTTGGTCTGAAAAGTTAAAGTCCAATGAAATTAATTTTGAAACTTTGTTTATTGATACCTTAGTAAATAACTTGTACGATGCTCAACACCATTTGACTAAAAACTTAGGAAGTTTTTGGCTCAAAAGAATAATCTAAGTTGTTCGTCGGCTTTTTTATGATTTTAAGCTATTTTTTGTAACCAATTTTAAAAAAAATTATTTAATTGATTAATACATAATTAAGCATGCTAAATAAAGTTAAAAATTGGTTTGGAATAGAAGGCGTAAAAATGGATATTTTACTACCTGATGATATAAGGTCTGTAGATGGGCTTTTTTCAGGATTTTTGGTATTCAATTCTATGACTTCACAGGAAATTATAAATGTAAATATAAAAATGGTTGAGCGCTACGGAAGGGGTAGAGGTGCAGAAAGGTTGGTTAATGAATATGTTTTAGGAGATTTGGTTATTGATAAGTCAATCATTATTGAAGCAAATGTTGAAACTAAATTATCTTTTGCTTTCTCTTTTAAATATGTAACAGCGCCGATTGACGATTTTGCAAGTAAAAATATTCTTTTTAAAGGTTTAGCTAATGTTGCTAAAAAAGTCAGTAAGGTAAATTCTGAATTCCGTATTGAAGCTGAGGCAAAAGTTAAAGGAACGGCTCTAAATCCTTTTGTACAAAAGTTTTTTCAACTTACTGGTGTTTGATCTCTTTTAGACGGTTCAATTTTTATTTTTTCCTTGCCATCCCATTTTAATTTATTCTTATTCTTCACAAGTAGATTTCTCTCTCTCTTTACCATTTTTATGTATTTCCAGTTTTTATGTCTTATCATAATCAAATCTAACAAATTAATTGCTTCCAGCTCACTATCCATCCAACGCATAATTTCATAAGATTTCCATAAGAATAATGCACTTTGTTCTTCATCCGGAAATATTATAGAATGCATTTTTGCCATTTTCACCAATTGCTCCACATTTTGATATGATTTTAATTTTGGAAATTCTTCCTTAATGTTTTGGTAAATGGTCGAAAAATAAGCTGATTTTAGATCATCATTCCAATGTTCTATAATTATTCCTGAAATCCATTGGGCAGTCTCCTTCTCTTTTAATATTTCTGTGTAGAAATAATTTATAAGATCATAAATTTCATCCTCCGTAATAATATTTGGATATTTCTGCAGACCTAATATGATTAATTTATATGCTAGTTCCTCGTCCTCAGCATTTATTGCATCTTTAATTGTTTTTTTAATAATAGTAATATTTCGAAGAGTGTCCTTTGGATATTTATTTATGTAAGCTAATTGCTTATCAAGTGATGTGGGATAAACAGATTTGTTAACTCCTTTTTTATCATGTTCAAGCCCATCAATCCATCGAATTTGTTCCGATTGACAGGATGAAAACAATAAAGTACAATAAAATATATGTGTTTTGAAAGGTTTGGTAATTAATCGCAAAGTTTTATAAATTTAAATGCCTTATGAAAGTACATGAAACATTTGATTATTTTGCTTGTTATTTATCAAATAATATAAAATTATGTTTAAAATTTCACTTTTTTGGTTTAAAAGAGACCTTAGATTAGAAGATAATAGAGGCTTATTCGCTGCGCTAAATGCAGGGTTACCCGTATTGCCAATATTTATTTTTGATACTAATATACTCAATAGGTTATCTAATAAAGCAGATGCTAGGGTTAGTTTTATCTATAATCAGGTGGAATCTTTAAAAGAAAAAATCGAAAAACTAGGAGGAAGTTTTTATGTAGCTTATGGAAATCCTGTTGAAATTATCGATAGAATTACGAATGAATTACCCGTAAAAAATTTGTTTACTAACAAGGATTATGAATCTTATGCCCTACAAAGAGATTATGCCATTAAAGAATCTTTGGATGCAAAAAATATCACTTTTCACCTAAGTAAAGATCATGTTATTTTTGAAGAGCGTGAAATTTTATCAAAGTCAGCTGGGACTCCTTATACTGTCTTTACTCCATATAGTAAATCGTGGAAAGAAAAATTGAAATTAGGATTGTTAGATGGGGAAAATAATCCTTTGTTTTCTTATGATTCTGAGGGTTTACTTCATGGTAATTTATGTACAAATGTGTCTGTACCAGATTTTCCAACCCTCGATGTTATGCACTTTCAACCCTCAGAAATTGATATTCCATCTAAAGATTTAAATCTAAAAGTTGTTGAAAATTATTCAGAAAATAGGGATTATCCTGCTAAAGTGGGTACCAGTAGGTTGGGTATTCATCTTCGATTTGGCACTATTGGTATAAGAGAATTAGCAAGAAAAATTTTACATCTTAATGAAACGTTCCTAAATGAACTGATCTGGAGAGATTTTTATGCTCAAATATTATTCAATTTTCCTCATGTTGAGAAAAAGGCCTTCAGAAGTAACTATGATTTAATAAAATGGAGAAATAATATAGATGATTTTGAACGTTGGACTGTTGGGAAAACTGGCTTTCCTCTTGTGGATGCTGGAATGAGAGAGTTAAATGCCACCGGATTTATGCATAATAGAGTTAGAATGCTAACCGCTAGTTTTCTTACAAAAAATTTGCTCATCGATTGGAGATGGGGTGAAAAATATTTTGCAGAAAAATTATTAGATTTTGATTTGGCAAGTAATAACGGCGGATGGCAATGGGCTGCAGGTTCGGGAACTGATGCTGCTCCTTATTTTCGAATTTTTAGTCCGGAAGCACAAACGCTTAAATTTGATTCCCAATACCAGTATATTAAAAAATGGGTGCCTGAATTTGGGACTCCACATTATGTTAAACCAATGATTGACAGTAAGTTATCTAAAGATTTATGTTTGGCTGCTTATCAATTGGCATTAAAGGGTAATCTTTAAGAATACGATGAATTTTTAGGATTTGTGGAATCAAGAAAGTTTTACCATCATTGATAACAACAAAATCTGTGAGTCTTAATTTTTGTTCGTCACCCCATTGATTTTGCATACGAAGGGTAATATCTTCATCTGATAATCTATCTCTTTTTTTTATTCTTTGTATTCGAAGGTCCTTTGGCGCAGTAACTAATATATTGTAATTTAATTGTTTGTATATTCCAGTTTCAAATAATATAGCCGATTCTCTTAGATAATAACCACCTTTCTGTGGTATCTTTTTACTCCATATTTCAGCATCTTTTCGAACTGCTGGATGAACTATATCATTTAATTTAGATAAAAGGTCTTTTTGGTTGAAAACCTTTTGAGCAATAAATTTCCTGTTTAAAGTTTTATTGTTAAAATAGCTTTCTTCTCCTAAAAGATTAATTATTTCATTTTTAACCTGCTGGTTAGTCTCCATTATTTTTTTAGCTTCCAAGTCAGAATTATATATAGAAATGCCTAAAACTTGAAAAATAGTGCAAACAAGTGTTTTTCCACTTCCAATTCCTCCGCTAATTCCAACAGAAAGCATAATTTTGTTTTTTGTTATGTTAAAATAGTTTCATTGAAATAGAATCTATGGCCAAATTTAGACGAAATCATGTTCCAACATATAATTATGGTAAAAGATTAATAGTCTTTTTATTTATAATCTTGTTTTTGACTGCCGCAATAATTTATTTAATGGGTTTCTTCTCTTAAATAAATTTCTATAAGGTCGTCTCCCAATTTAAAAGAGTTAAATTTATTCAAATTGTTTAATTGAATTTCCTGTCCTTTCTTTAATCTTTTTTTAGTAACAATTACTCTTAATTCATCCCACAAATTTGTCTCTAAATAACTTTGGATAAGTTTCCCTCCACCTTCAATAAAAAGATTAGCAATATTTTGGGAATAGAAGTAGGACGAAATTTCCTTTAAATCTAGTTTCTGATGCTTATCAAGCCCAATCTGAATATCATTTAAATGCTTACTTTTGGAGGTAAATCTTTTTGCCATTTCTGGCTCATTAAACATTAGAAGATTAGCAGGTAGCCTATTATGATTATCTAAAACATATTTAAGTGGATTTTTATTTGGGAAAAATCGGGAATCTAAGAGAGGATTGTCAATCAGTGCAGTGTTAGTGCCGACTAAAATGGCATCAGCCTCACTTCTCCATTTATGAGTTAGTCGTGCGGTTATAGGTGAACTTAACCAAGTGTTTACTTTTTCATTTGACGCATAAAATCCGTCCTCAGAAATAGCTAACTTAAGAATAGTATAAGGTCTCTTTTTAGTAACAAAAACACTTCTTTGTTTTACTAGCGAATTTCCTGATCCTTCTAATATGCCTTCAATAACTTCTATGCCTGCGTTTTGAAGTAATTTTACCCCGTTACCATTAACTTCTGGTGAAACATCCTGGCTTGATATCACTACTTTTTTTACTTTTTTAGCGAGTATAAGAGAAGTACATGGTGGTGTTTTTCCAAAAATATTACAAGGTTCTAAAGAAACATATAAGGTAGCATTTTCTATTCTATGTAAATTTTTATTTTCAACATTAGAAAATGCACTAACCTCAGCATGAGCTTTTCCATATTCAGCATGAAAGCCCTCACCAATAATTTCATTGTTTTCAACCAACAAGGACCCTACCATAGGATTTGGAGATACCTTTTGGCCTCCATTTCTGGCTATTTCGATGCAACGTAAAATAAAATGCGCGTGAGTATATTGTTTCATTAAAAAATTGATTTATATATAGTTCTGTTAAAAATAATTTTAGTTAAATTAGATAAAAATTTGATTTCTTCCAAATCAAAACAGAAAAGTAGAGGGATTATTAAAATTAAATTGTTTTGAGTGCTTATTTTTAAGAAGGATATTTTATAACTATGGGAATAAATTATCATCAAATTAAGATTAAAAACGCTGATCTTTTCGTTATTATGGATGATCAGGGTTATCAATTCATTATGAAAGACGAGCAGATGCTCACTTTAAATCTTGCTAAAAATCTAAGGCTACATTCAAGCGGCTGTATTTTTTTTCAAAAAACAATTAAATTATCACCTTCTAATTACAGAACTACCACTATTTACCTTCATAAATTATTAGCAGAAACTTTTAAAATCAAAGAAAAGACTAATGTAAACAATTTAGTTGGATTTGTCAATGGAAATAAAATGGATTGCAGATTAAATAATTTAATTTTCAGAAGTAGAGCAGTAGCTAGTAGAACCAGAAAAACGAGTAGTAGTACTGGTTTTACTGGTGTATATAAGGAACATAATAAATTTCGATCGGTCATTTCCATAGGTGGGAAATCGAGGCATTTAGGCATGTATAAAACAGCTGAAGAAGCAGCTAAAGCATTCAACGAGATGTCTAGAAAGTTATATGGGGATGAGGGAAAACAAAATAGATTAGATTAATAGTTCATCATAATTTTGTTGCTCTGGTCATTTCTCTTTTGCCGGGAGGTCCAGGGAGTGATTCAAGGGTGAATCCAATTTTTTTTAATATTCTTTTTACCTCTCCTTTTGCACAATACGTTACTAAAACTGCTTGTCCAGTCATAGATTCATATATTTTCTCAAAAAGACTTGCAGACCATAATTCAGGCTGTGATTCAGGCGAAAAGGCATCGAAATAAACAATATCAAAATAATTGTCAGTTAAGGTCTCTTCTAATATATCCTTATTATGTTTCGTTAGCGTAAAGCGAGAGTCAACTTCAATTAGCTTATCCCAATCTGATGTCAGAATATTTTTAGAGATGGAGGTTGGTATTTTTAAATGATCCTCATATACGCATGCGTTTAAAAGGTCTTCTGGTAATGGATAAACATCAAATGAATGATAGTCAACATGAACTGTGTCAATGTCCATGATATTTTTCCAGGTCAATAAAACATTTAGTCCTGTACCAAAACCTAGTTCCAGGATAGAAATTTTATCTTGCTTTTTTAAATGGGGTAGAAGACCTGAATGTATAAAAACGTGATTAGATTCTTGTATAGCTCCATACCTTGAATGATAAGTAACTTCATGTTCCTTTGAATAAAGAGTGTAGGAACCATCCTGGGTCATTATTAAATCAGGAATGGAAAATAGTGATTCCATTTCCTCAACTCAATATTTGGACAAGGGTAGAAATTATATCACTTACCATCGAAGAAAGTTTAAAATTAGTTGGACAACCGTAACCGCGGTTGCAGGAAAAAGTTGATACAACTATAAATAAGGAAAGAAGGGATGAAATTTGAATACTTTTTTTGTTCTTTTTCATGGGTAGAATAATTAGTTTGTTATTTTAATTAACGGATTCCCAAAATTAATATTTTATAGCGATAATCCATTCAATAGAATTTGTTATTTTTGCACTCGTTAAAGATAGTTTTTCAAATCAATCAGAAAATGAATAGAGAACTTGCACTGCGTGATGCCCTAAGAGAGGCTATTTTAGAAGAAATGAGAAGAGATGAAAATGTTTTTCTCATGGGAGAAGAAGTGGCTGAATATGATGGAGCATATAAAGTTAGTAAAGGCTTGTTAGAGGAGTTCGGAGCTAAAAGAGTAATAGATACACCCATCGCCGAATTGGGCTTTACTGGTATCGGTGTTGGTGCTGCAATGAATGGTTTAAGGCCAATTATTGAGTTTATGACCTGGAATTTTGCCGTTTTGGCATTTGACCAAATAGTGAATAATGCAGCCAAAACGCTGTCTCAATCTGCCGGTCAGTTTAGTTGTCCTATTGTTTTTAGAGGTCCGTCAGGTGCTGCAGGTCAATTGGCACAGCAACATTCTCAAACTTTTGAAAGCTGGATGGCCAATGTTCCTGGTCTTAAAGTGATTTCTTGTGTTGATCCGGCAGATGCCAAAGGTTTGTTAAAATCGGCTATCAGAGATAACGACCCCGTTTGTTTTATGGAATCTGAATTACTTTACGGTTTTAAAGGTTTAGTTCCAGAGGGTGAATATACTGTACCTATTGGATTGGCTGCTGTAAGACGGGAAGGAACCGATGTCACATTGGTGTCTTATAATAAAATGATGCTCGTGGCTCTTGAAGCTGCTGACGAACTGGCAAAAGAGGGTATCTCAGCAGAAGTTATTGACTTGAGAACCATTCGTCCATTAGATTATCATACATTGGTTAAGTCCTTGAAAAAAACAAACAGAATGGTGGTTATTGACGAATCCTGGCCTTTTGCTGGCGTTTCTTCTGAAGTAACTTATCAAATGCAACGTTATGCTTTTGATTATCTCGATGCTCCGGTAATCCGGGTTAACGCAGCTGATACTTCCTTGCCTTACGCTGCTCCTCTGGTTGACGCCTACATGCCAAATGCTGCTAAGGTTATAAAAGCAGTGAAAGAAGTTATGTACGTAAAATAAAACGCATTATTTTAATATTTTTGTAAAAAGGTGTATTTTAAGCCATTATTGGTTAAAATATACCTTTTTTATGAATACTCAGTTTTTTCGCTTTCTTATCCTTTTTAGTTTCTCTTTTTCCATCTACACCTTAGTTGGTCAAAATGCCATACCTCTCAATTCCTCTTTTTCTTTTAGATCTTTAGGTCCTACCAGGGGAGGGAGAGTTACAGCTGTAACCGGCCATTCTGATGTGCCTGGGGTTTTCTTCTTGGGTTCTACAGGCGGAGGTGTTTGGAAATCCTCTGATTTTGGACAAAATTGGCTGCCTGTTTCTGATAAATATTTTAAAAGTCCTTCTATTGGTGCTATTAGAATGGCTCCTTCAAATGCTCAAATCATTTATTGTGGTACAGGTTCCGATGGTATAAGAAGTAATGTTATTGCTGGAAAGGGGGTTTATAAATCTGAAAACCAAGGTTCTACATGGTCTTTTATAGGTCTTGAAAATACAGCTCACATCGGAGCCATTGAAATTAATCCAACTAATGCTGACATAGTCTATGTGGCAGCTATAGGAAATGCATTCGCTCCAAATGAAGATAGAGGGATATTCAAAACAGAAGATGGGGGTACCCATTGGAAAAAAATATTGTATTTAAATGATTCTATAGGGTTTAGTGACCTTGAATTACATCCTTTAAATCCTGATATTATTTATGCAGGTTCATGGCGCGTTGATAGGAAACCCTGGACTATTATTTCCGGGGCAAATGTGGGTGGTGTTTTTAGATCTGTTGACGGTGGTAATACCTGGGAAAATTTAAAAACTGGACTGCCTGACGGATTAATTGGTAAAATAGATCTGGCTACTTCTCCTGCTTCTCCAGATAGGATTTATGCCCTGATTGAAGCCGATAAAGGTCAGGGTGGTGTTTATCTTTCTGAAGATAAAGGTCTTAATTGGAATAAAATTAGCTCTTTTTCTCCCCTTTTAGATAGGCCATTCTATTATTGTAATATTGATGTTCATCCGGTTAATCCCGATTGGATTATAGTTAATTCTACTTCGCTTTGGTCTTCAAAAGATTTAGGTAAATCATGGAATACACTACCTACGCCTCATGGTGATAATCATGATATTTGGATTAATCCAAAACAACCGGATATTTGGATTCAAGCAAATGATGGGGGAGCCAATGTAACTAGAAATTCCGGTCAAACATGGTCTCCTCAAGACAATCAATCTACTGCCGAACTTTATCAGGTAGATATAGATGACCAATTTCCCTATTGGTTATATGCTGGTCAACAAGATAATACGACCATTGCCTTACCTGTATTGCCTCCCTATAATGCTTTAAACAGGACGGATAATTTTTGGATTGAAGTGGGGGGCTGTGAAACTGGTCCCGCAGTTCCAATGCCTGGAAATCCTGACTTGGTTTATGCAAATTGCAAAGGTAGATTTGGTGTTTTTAATAAAAAAACAGGCCAGGAAATGCAGTATTATATAGGTGCATCAAATATTTATGGACATGAACCTGACAAATTGTCATACCGCTTTCAAAGAGTAACTCCCATAGAGGTTTCTCCTTTTGATCCTAATACGGTTTATTATGGCTCACAATATTTGCATAAAACCATGGACGGTGGAAAATCCTGGACGCGTATTTCACCCGACTTAACTGCAAGAACCCCTGAAACGCAGGTTATTTCTGGAGGTCCCATTACAAGAGATGTAACAGGTGAAGAGTATTATAGCACCCTTTATGATATTGCAGTATCTCCTTTAGAAAAAGGAGTGATTTACACTGGATCTAATGATGGGCCTCTATTTTTAACAATGGATGAAGGGAAATCATGGAAAAATATTACGCCAGCTGATCTCGCTTCTGGAGGTAGAATTGATTGTATAGAGCCGTCTATTCATCAAAAGGGTAAAGCCTATTTTTCCGTACTCAGGTACCAACTTGGAGATTGGAAACCATATATTTATAAAACTTCTGATTATGGGAACTCGTGGAAATTATTGACAAATGGTGACAATGGAATTCCAGCTGATTATCCAGTTAGGGTTGTGAGGGAAGATCCAGAAGTACCTGGTATGCTATACGCCGGAACTGAATATGGTCTATTTCTTTCCTTAAATGACGGGGAATCCTGGTTCCCCTTCCAACTTAATCTTCCAATAACACCTATCTCCGATCTAAAAATTAAAAATAATGACTTGGTGTTGTCAACCATGGGAAGAGGATTTTATGTTTTGGATAATATTCCGACTATCAGATCATGGAAGAAAATAGAAAATGAAACTGATTTTACATTTTTAAAGTCAAATCCTCAATATAGAATGCGTTATCAGGCAAGTTCGTCAGCTGATATGACAAAATATCCTTCACCCTCGGTGTTTTTTGAGTATTATATTCCCAATCAAAAGGATACTATTTTAACCCTTAGAATAACAGATGAAAAAGGAAGATTAGTCAGAGAATTTTCCAGTGCTGATGAAAAAACAACGGAGGATCAATCATCAGGTAAAGTGGATATGGCTACTGGATTTAGAACGAAAGGTTTTAAAGCAGATCTAAAAATAGAAAATGGTATTCATCGATTTTCCTGGGATATGAGATATACCGGATTCAGCGCAAATGGAAAAAATGGGGTGTTAGCTGCTCCCGGTACTTACCTTATTGAGTTTAATTATGGTCAAAAAAAATATGCTCAATATTTTCAATTATTAATGGATCCCAGATTAAAAATGAGCCAAATTACTCCTGATGTATTGAAAAAACAGGTTGAATTGTCATTGCAAATTCGCGATATTGAGTGGCAAGCAAAAGATTTAGCTGCTCAATTAAAAGAATCAATACAAAATTTAGATAAAGAATCAAAAGCTTTTTCTTTTTGCATTGCTATGGAAAAGGATTTAATTACTTCTAAATCAGTGGCATACAGTCAGCCAATGCTAATAGATCAAATTTCTTATTTACGTGAAATGTTAAATACAGCAGATCAACTTCCAGGGAAAGATGCTTATGATAGATTCAAATCATTAAAGATGGATGTTGATAATCTCTTGAGGAAATGGCAGGATAAATCAAATATTCCCGGTTTCACCCATTAAAATAAAAGGCGCCCAATAATAAGGCATTTTATTCATCATTTTCTTTTTGGTGAATTGAAGTGCCTTATTTTTGGTGTATCCTTTGGATAAATAATAATAAAAAAATTCCATAAACTGCGCAGTACTTCTATCATCCACTTGCCATAAACTGGTAACTACGGATTGTGCTCCTGCACTTAAAAATGCTTGAGCTATACCATTCATTCCTTGAGAAGGTGTATAATGTCCAATGGAAGATTGACATGATGACAAAACGACCAAATTTGCCTTGATTTTAAGGTGTATAATCTCATTTGCATAAAGGATGGAGGGTTCATCATTATTGATTTTTTCAGAAAAAATTAGTGCTCCTCCTTCTTCAGAATTTAAATTTGGATCGCTATGTGTGGCTAAATGAATCCATTCGTAAGCGGATGCTTCTTTTTTGAAATTTTTTACACTCGCCTCATCTTTTTTAAAATGAACGGTAGGATAGTATTCACTAATTTTTTTTATTTCAGTTTCACTATACATCAAATGCGCAAAACCTCTGGAATCCTTTTGAAAATCAGGTGAAAAAGCTAATATTTTTCGCTTTGACTCTTTCTTAGTTTTATGAATTCTTGGAGATGTCATGTAATGATAGGAAATAGAATAATTTTCTATCAACTTTTTCTTATGGTATTTTGGATTGACAAGGATTTCAAAGGGTAGTATCGACAGTATCTGATCAGGGAAAAACAATATGCTTTCTGTTTCTAATGGTATGGTAGGTAATAGGCTCTCACTTAATTTTACAATCATATTTTGATAAATATCCTTGTAATTTAGCTTAGATTTTTCTCCAGCCGAAGACATTTCTTTAATCGCATTTCTTATAGATAAGATAGATCTATCTAATGGTTTAGTCATTTTCCTAACAATAACATCCTTTTTTCCATTGATTTCTGTCCAAATAATTATATTATCCTGTGCAACCTTATATCTTATAAATAGGGAATTATGTTTATTTTTAGGAAATTGATTTTTATCATAAGGGTAATAAAATGAACTTAACAGTGCTTTTTTATCATCTGATTTTGCAATGAAATAATAATCTATGAAGGATGATTTGAGTTCATTAATTATTCTATCCTTCTTTAAAAAAGGTTTATTTGATTGCATGGAGCTAATCCAAAGGTATTTTTCGTTTGCCTTTTTAGAGGTCATGGAATCCTTATGTTCATTTAAAAGACATTGAATTTCTATTAACTCATATTTCAACAGATTTCGGTAATAATGAATATCGTTTTTTATTGATAATTCATTCATTAATTTAAATGACTGATTATTTATATATCTGGATTTTCCAGTTTCATTTAGTTTTATATAAAATGTTGCTATTTGTAATTTTATTTCTAATTGTTTTAGGGGATTTTCAAAATTTATTCGATTTTCAATTTTCAAAATTTCATTCATATTGATTTTAGCCTCCCTATATTTTTTATCATGTATTAAAATGGAGGTTTTAAACAAAAGAGTTTCTAATTGTAGTAATTCAGATCCAACTTTATTTACTTTTTTCAAATAAAACAAACCTTTAAGGGTATCCCTAAATGGTGGCATCATATACAAATTAGCCAGTGTTAAATACCTGTTACCACTTTCGATAGCAGGTGTATTTAATATGGAATCATGAAGAAATTGTGAATGCTCATACGATTTTAATGCGGATTCTACGTCTAATTTTATTATATAGTATTGGCCAATACTTTCTTCTATTTTTGAGAGTGCTAGCTGGTTAACAGGGTTGTTATTAAGGAAGTACTTTTTTGCTTTTTCGAAATGGAAGTAAGCATTTTCCAATTCATTTAGCTTTAAACAAGATGAAGAAATATTTGCATGTATTTCTCCAAGCTCATTATTGGTGATATGCTGAATGTTTTTTCTAGTTTCAAGTGCTTCTTTATAATACGAAAGTGCTTTAGTTTCCTGATTCAGGTTACTGTAAGCGTTGCCCAGATTATTAGCTAGTTGTGCTTTTCTTATTAAATTTTTATCAAATAAAGGATATGCTTTATTTAAAAAGTATATAGCCTTATTAAAGGCTTTTAAAGACATATAATTATTGGCTTTTGCAAGATAAATGTTTCCTACATTTTCATCTTCAAGGTCAAAAGACAAATTATTTAACATTTTTAGGGAGGTATTATAATCTTTATCCAAATAATAGTTATTACTTAAGTTCAGGGTGTATTTATAATATTCCTTCTGATATAACTGGTTTTCCTTAACCAAAGAAATAGCTTTTAAAAAATATGTTTTTGCAATATTATAGTCTGTATATTTTTGAAACAACAACCCTAAATTATTAATAGATTTTGATGTTTCCGGATGATTTTCACCGAAGAAAAGGAATCTATCCTGATAGGCCATTTTGTGATAATATAGAGCTGAGTCAGGTTGATTGATATCTTCAAAATAAAATCCCATTAAAGTGTTCGGTAAACCTACCAAAGTGGAATCAATATTTCGTGGTGGAATAGGGAAGAAGTTTTTAATTTTCAACAAATAATAATACGCTGAATCAAGCTGATTATAATCATAATATTTTTCAGCCAAATCCACATAACTTGAATAATTTTTAGGAATTTCTTCTTTATCTGACCGCTCTTTTTTACAATGGCATGAAATGCATACCAAATTCAAAAGCAGGATTATATTTAGCCAGCTATTTTTACGATAATATTGAAAATATCTGTTCATATTAAGCGATTCAACCCATCTAATTTACATGGATTAACCATTTAAATTAGTATAAATCTATAAAAAAAAGATTAACGGAATTATTATATTTTTGTAATGTGAAACGGAACATTATTTGGTCTTAAAACATATTAACTATGAATAGTAGTTTAGAAACAATGGATTTAGCTGCAGCCATACGTTCTGGCGGAGCTAAAAGAGAGCAAGCATTGTCAACCCTGTATAACGTTACAGGATTGTTTTTTAAGATTAAGCAAATGGTTACTAATCATGGCGGAAATGAAGAAGATGCCAGGGATGTGTTTCACGAAGGAATTATTACACTTGATCGAAAAATTCGACAGGATGAATATGAAGACCGTGGGACCATAGAAAGTTATCTTTTTGGTGTTTGCCGATTCATTTGGTCGAACCAGCAAAGGAAAAATAAGCGGGTGGAATTAAAAGATGATTTTACTCCTTATGACCAATCTACTGGTGAAAATCCTTTGGATACTATGCTTAATAATGAAGGACAAAATTTGGTTGCGACCTTATTCAATCAGTTAGGCGAAAATTGCAGTAAAATATTGTCCTTATGGAAACTTTCCTACTCCATGAATGAAATAGCGGAGGAAATGGGACTTCCATCAGGCGATAATGCCAGAAAGCATAAATTTCGTTGTTATCAAAAATTACTTGGACTTATTGATAATTCGCCAGAATTGGCAACCAACTTAAAAAATTTAGGACAATGAATGCTTCTGAGTACACAGAAAAACTGACGGCATTGGCCAATAAGGAATTATTTGGCGACGAAAAAATGCAACTTGAAAAGGAAATTCTAGAAAATCCCGCATTAGCCGAGGAATTTAAAAAACACCTAATAGCTCAAGAACTTCTGGAAGCTTTTATTTCCCAGGATTTGAAAAAGAAATTAAGCGCTTTTCCATTACCTCAAGAAAAACCTGAATCTTCCGGCGCAGTTATTAGGAAATTAAACCCTTCCAGGTTTAAATGGGCTATTGCTGCTTCTGTATCCTTAATTTTAGGGGTATCAAGCTATTTATTTATGGAAAATAAATACTCCTATCAGCAGCTGGCCAATAATTATGTTCCACAAATGCAGGAAGTTCGTGGAACGAATATGGTTACTGATGATATATTAGAGAAAGCTTCTTCCTATATCACAAATAACAAAAGTGAAATGGCCATAACTTTATTAACCTCTATTACTCCGGACGATGATCGTTTTTTTATTGGGCAACTTTTACTCGGAAATGCATATTACCAAACTGACAATTATTCAGCTGCTTCCAATGCGTTTATTCAAAGTACAAAGTCAACAGATGATGAGGTTAAATATCAGGGACAATATGGTTTCTTATTATGTGAATTAAAGTTGAAGTCCTGGTCTGAAGAAAACCAACGTTTGTTAAAGAAACTTTCTGAAAATGAATTCTTTATTTATAAGAATGAAGCAGTAGCTCTTTCACAAAAATTGAAGATCGCAAAATATTTCAATTAATTGTAAATCAGAAAACATTATGAAAAAGGGAATCCACTTCACCATACCCATTCTTATTTTCTTATTAACGCATCCATTTGTTGGATTTACTCAGAAAAGGGAAAAAATGGACGGAGCTTTAAGGGCATTTATTGAAACACCTTTTATGCAAAAATTTAAGGATTTACGATTGGAATCTGAAAACCTCGCGCTTACATTTAAGGAAAATAAACAAAATTATTCCGCAGCTCAAATAAACAGGGTTAAAACTGCCTATCAAAAAACGGTAGATAAATTCAACACCCAACTACTTGATATTAAAGCTGATTTCATGAATGAAAGAAAACTTCAATATATTCAGGATTTTCCTGAGGATTATACCAACGGATTAACCTCAGACATAAATGATTTGACCTCATTCTATCAAAGTAATCTTCAACTAACTATCCAGGATGTGACAGATGCTACTGTTGATGGAAACTCTTTGCTTACTCTGGTTGCTGAACTTGCTAAATTAGTGCCTGGTATGGTGACGAGTATCTCAGAATTAAGATCATCAGTCAAAAAATTTGAGGAAACTTATTTGGAGGAAAAGTTAATTGGCCCCTATAAGTTTAAATCCTGGGATGAAATCAATTATTAATCAAGTTATTACTATAATACAATGAAAAAGATTCTCTGTTTACTCATTATTTTGACAAGCTGCTTAAATCAATCTTTTACAATAGCACAAGGAACCGCTTCTTCCAATAAGCAACTGGACCCCGCTCTTAGGAAATTTGTTCAATCTGAAATTATGATTAAGTTCAAAGATTTAAAAAGAGAAGCTGAAAATAGTGTTTCTTCCTTTAAATCGGAAATGAATAATTTTAAGCCAGATCAGATTCAAAAAGTAAAAAGTGGGTATGATAAAACTGCTGATAGATTTAATCAGGAGCTGGAAAATATGAAAATGGATTTTGTCAATAAAAAGAAACTTAAATACATATTAGAATTTCCAAAAGATTATTCTCGTTCTTTAGAATTAAATTTTAGAGAATTAGCTCAATATTATGCTGAAAACTTCCAACAACCTTTACAGGATGTGAGACAATCCAAAGAAGATGGTGGAATTGTTATTGCTCTCTTTATGGAATTATTTAAATTAGTGCCAGAGGTCATCAACCATTTTAATGAAATGAAAGAAATGGCAGCCCGATATGATGATGCCTATCTTGAAAAATGGTTGATTACCCCTTTTAAGTTTTTAACATGGACAGAAATTCAGGCAGAAGCTGGTTATATGAATATGAATAATACCAATAATTTATATAATAATGGGTTGAATAATAATCCTTATCCGGCTACATCAGATCCAAATACCTCATTTCCTCCTGTAGCTAATCAACCTGCAACCTCTGGTGCTGATACCATCAGGACCAGTACACAAAATTGGTGGGAAACAAATTCCACCTTGCCTGTTCCTACCAATGTTGATGGTTCAGCCCCCTTAAAAAATACAAATGTAAAATCTACCCCTGTTAAAACCAAAGCACCCGATCCGTTTTCACCAACCCCTGTTCAAAAAGATACCACAAAGATAAAACCATCTTCCATCAAGGTAAATTGATATGACTATGTTAAGGTTTAAAATTTTCCTTATAATTATATTTTGTATTGCTGGATTCCTACAAGCTCAGCAGTATCCTACAGGTCTTGAATTTGAAGATGATCGCTATCAGAAGCAACCTTTGGTTTCTTTGCAAAATGGAGGAAAATCAATTCCTTCTTCTATAGATTTGTCGGTTTATGCTCCTTTTCCCAGACATCAGGGAACTATTTTTAGTTGTGTCGGATGGTCAGTGGGTTATGGTGCCTTAACCATGGAAAGAGCTATTCAAAATGGATGGACAGATCGTATTAAAATTACAAATGAATCTTCATCAGCTTTATTTCTATACAACCAAATTAAAATTGGGAATTGTACCAGGGGTGCCAGAATTTCAGATGCGTTGATTTTTTTGCAAGAAAAAGGTGATTGTTTAGCAAAATATTATGATAAAAATCTGGATGATTGTGAACAAAAAACGACACCAGAATTGTTGAATAATGCCAGTAACTTTAAAATATCAGATTATGCTGCGCTTTTTGATGGTGAACTAGATAAAATTGATAAAATAAATAGAATTAAAAGAGCACTTGCTCAAAAGAAACCCGTCGTGATCGGTTTGCGAATTAAAAATAATTTCTACAAATTAGAGGATGCAGCTTTTTGGCATCCTGATTTAGGTGATACTACTTATGCTGGAGGACATGCGATGGTCGTTGTGGGTTATGATGATAATTTAGCATCTTTCCGGATTTTTAATAGTTGGGGTCCAAAATGGGGGAAAAATGGTATGATTTGGGTTAAATATAATGAATTTGCTAAGTATTGTAAATACGCTTATATCATTTATGTAGGACAAAATAAGCCGATTCAAATTTCTGCTAATCAGCCTGTTAAATCTTCTCCAGTAGTTTCATCAACCAATGAGTCATTTACTGAGTCAAACCTTAATGAGCTACCTCTTAGAGATATATCTGGAAAATTTAATTTCTTACGATTTACAGGTCTTTTTAATGCTTATAGTGAACCTGTTTTTGAAGAGGCAAAGGTTATTGGAGAAAAGAATAATTATGTATTGTCCAATAGATTATGGCAAGTTGGCGATAAATTTCAATTACAGATTGTTCCAACCTTTTCAAATGGTTATATCTATGTGTTAAGTGTTGATCCAAACAATAAAAAGGAAGTACATTGGCCTAAAAATGAAATGTTCAATGAAAAATTCACTGGTGTGTATCAATCGGGTCTTTCCCCTTTTTCAGAGGGTGTAATTAAAATTCCAGACGCTCAAAGTGTCTTAAAATTGGCACATCCAGGCGCAGAACATTTGATTATTTTATTTTCAGAAAAGAAGATAAATCCACCCTTTATGGAATATTTGTTAGATAATCTTCAATATAGTGCAACAGAAAATTTATACCAAACATTAACAGAAATATTAGGAGAACATCAAATTCCTACCTCTGAGGTGCATTTTGATAAAGAACAGATGCAATTTAAGGCTATAACTAGAAATGCTGGGGCAATTATTCCTCTTTTATTAAAAATTTCAGTAAATTAGAACACGCTTTCGCAAAATATTATTTGTCATGAAAAAATGTTTTCTTTTCACTTTGTTACTTTTTTTTAATACTTTATATGCACAACCAGCCCTTATAAGCTGGGAAGTAAAAGAAGGAAATAAAGGAGATGATTTTTATACGAAATCAATTCAACTTTCAAATGGTAACCTCGCAGTTATTGGGAATGTTACATCTCCTGATGGTTCCAAAAGATATGGCTTATTATCTCTTATAGATTTCAGTACGGGTAAAATCATCAAAAAAGTTCATTTCGGAAACCAAAATGAAATTTTCATTCATGATATTATAGAATTACCTGATGGAAATATTTTTATGGTAGGTTATTCCAATTTTAATAAAACTAATTATCCTTGGTTAATAAAATTAGATGCACTGGGAAATAAAATTCTGGAGAAAGTATTACCCTTGCCTGATGGATCTATTTTAACATCCATACTCTCAGATTTGGAATCTGGGTTTTATTTAACTTCAAAGGGCAATAATGGTGAAATTTTGTTAATTCATCTTAATGTGGACGTTGAGATAAATTGGAAAAAAGTTATTCCTACTGGATCTTATGGTGATTTAAAAAAAGTAACCATCGGGTCAAATAATCAGATTTATCTTGGTGGTAATACAATAAAAGGGGAGGGACATAATCTTGGTGATGTCTGGGTATCCTCATTGGATAAAAATGGGAATGAATTATGGCACAAATACTTTGGTGGCAAATTATGGGAAGAGTTAAATGATCTTACAACACTTCAAGATGGGTCTGTTCTTTTTTGTGGTGAAACAAATTCCATAGGAAATGGAAAACAAGATTTTTGGCTTGTTAAGTTAAGTAATAATGGTTTATTGCAGTGGGAAAGAACCTATGGAGGGCGAGAAGCTGATATTGGCAAAACCATTTTGCCCCTTTTTAATGGCAATATTTGGTTGGCAGGGTCCAGTATGTCTTTATTGAATAAAAAAGGAGCTACAAAATTTGCTGCCAGAATTATGGAAATTGAACCAGGTGGAAACCTGCAATGGGAAGCAGATTATGGTGGTGATAACAATGAGGATATTAATTATTTATCTCAAATTCATGACGGAAGTGTACTTTTTTCAGGTTGGACAGAATCAAATAGTCAAGGTCTAAAAGATGCTTGGTTGGTTCGTTTTCCAGCTCCGGAAATGAACAGATTATTAGCGAAAGGTAATTTACGGTTAAAAGAATCCAAAATTTGGTTAAATACACCCGATGGACTTTTAAAGCCTAATACTCAATCTTATATTTCTTTTCAACTCACTAATCAGGAAGCAAATCAAATTGAAAATATAAGAGTTGAAATAAATAAGTTGGATGGTCAAAAGGGTATTTTGGTTAATCAAACTGTTTTTGTTCAGCCATTACAACCAAATATCAACAAACAAATTAATATCCCAATTACTTCAGAAGATAATATTGAAACAAAAGATAATTTACTTGAAATCAAGGTTTATTCTGGAACAGACCTTATAAAAACGCTTAATGGTGCTGTGAAATCATTGAATCCAAAAGCTGCAACGCTCCGATTTGTTAATACGAATACGGAAAAAGAAGGCGTTGATGAATTTAGCCCGCAAACACTCTTCGTTGACATTCAAAATGATGGAGATCTGCCAGCTGCTGAAGTACAGATTAATTTTATTTTACCAAAAGGAATATTAGCTCTATCTTCTTCTGATGTCAAACTAGGCACAATCAATTCGAAGTCCCTAAAAAAGGCTTCTTTTAGATTTCAAAAAACAGTTCAATTTGAAGGGAATGAAGTAGTCATTCAAATGAATGTAATAGATAATAAACTTACTAAAATTTCTAAAACCGTAACCACCAGGTTTGATGTCATTACAACCAGTCAATCTTCAAATATTATTGTTTTTAATAATCCCAAAGCTTCTCAGAAAAGGACAGATTGGAGTAATCCAACGTTTAAACTTGAAGCTATGTTTGGA
>Ga0209550_10000375_pt1 | contig 40742 bp, 61 predicted proteins | sample LauGreSuBDMM15SN_2_FD_187567 | JGI IMG/M metagenome (GOLD analysis project Ga0209550, IMG submission 187567) | Freshwater lake microbial communities from Lake Michigan, USA - Su13.BD.MM15.SN (SPAdes) (version 5) | ecosystem: Environmental > Aquatic > Freshwater > Lake | place: Lake Michigan...
GTGCTCCTTCATATAATCATAAATATAATTACGAGACTTTTCAATATATTGTTGTCTTTGGGGACCTGATTGTAAGTTTTTTAGAGTTTTAATATATTTATCCAATTTATTTTGTAGATGGGTTACTACATTTTTATTATCTTGAATATTACTTCTACCATATACTGCTATTTGCTTACCAATGTAATTTTTTAATTCGGAATTAGTATTCTTCTTCTTCATGTAATTTACAACTGGTTGAAAAGTACTACCAACATTATTACTTACCTTACGTACTATACCTCGACCAGAAAGTATCGGGGTATTTCTATTTTTTAATCTCTGTAGTTCTGCTATTAAATTTGGATAACTATGGGTCAAAGATTGTATACCGTACTCGGCCTTTGCTTGTACGTTAACAGGGAATGTCGAATTTCTTGCTATTTCGTATAATTCTTCTAATCTTTGTTGTCGTTCGGATGCTGTAACTTTTTGATTACTTGTAAGATTGACTTTTTTTATCATTTTATTCAGCGCTGCCTTTTTTACCTCATTTATATCGTATGTCTTGTATATATTTGTTAATTCTTTTAGGTTGTTAGTACTTCTAATTTTAGTGAATATTTTTACGGCTCTATTTTGAACTCCCTTTAAACCATTCAGTTCATTAGCTAAATCAGGAAAAAATTTTACCAGAGCATTTATATTATGTTCGGCTATGTCACGTATTTGTTTTGGTACATTTTCGTTAATTAATATGAGATACAATTTTTTTAATTCTTGTTTTCGAGTAATTTCTGATTCTAGACTTTTTTCGCGATTTTTTAATGATACAATTTTTTCCATTTTAGCCATAGCTTCCTTTTTTACATTATTGTTATTATAATTCTTATATATTTTTGCGAGCCTATTTATATTTGTAATTTGACTAACATTTACTACTTTATTGGTTAGAACTACTGAAGAAGGTGACACAGGTGTTTTACTCATTGACGAGGATGTATTTTTATATTTTTTTAGTCCTTCGTTATGAGCATTATCATATACTTTCATTTCTTCTGGTGTAAATTCTGTGTTTAAACCGTGATGTAGTTTGTAAAAAGCCCGTTTTTTTATGGTATTATAACTTGACGCAGTAGAAGACGTTTGACTTAACGTTCCTTGTTTAGCACTGTTAAGATTTTTGCCATTTGCTATATTTTTAACAAGTGTTCTAAAATTTTCACTTTTACGTAGTTTATTAACAAGAGATTGTATTCTATTCATATTTATACACTCAACCAATATTTTTTTAGCCGGTGATCTTTGTTCTGAGTTCTTTGAGCTGGTTCAGGATCTTCTGTTGGGCATTATTAGGACTTGATGATGACGCGTTGACCTTCGGTGCGTTGACCTTCGGTGCGTTGACCTTCGGTGCGTTGACCTTCGGTGCGTTGACCTTCGGTGCGTTGACATTCGGTGCGTTGACCTTTGGATTTATATGTACAGTGGGTTTCTCACTGGCCACGTAGTTGGACACGGACGAGGAGGGCATCGTCTGCTGTTTTTTACGCATCGAGTTGGGTATATACTTCTTCATGAACATCTCCAGGTTAAGCTGGTCACGGGCGTTTCGACGCTTGAAGTGCCTGAACAGGTTCTCGTTGGTGACCCCGTTCATCCGGTAGGCGTTCCTGATATTCTGTGCAATTTTGGCGTTGTTGTTTGTGTTAGCGTTGTACCCGAAATTGAAAGAGGGATTGTACGCGTTCAATCGCCTTCGAATTCTGAAAGGTCGGGGGACGGCGGTCTGGTATCCGGCCCTGAAGGGGGTATTATTACGAAAGTTTGGTTTGAAGTTGGGTCTTTGGTAATTATTCGAAGGTGGAGGCACGTTCATATTGGCCCGAGGCGCGTTCATATTGGAGCTCGAGTTGTTGGTCCGAGGTACGTTCATGTTGGAGCTCGAGTTGTTGGTCTGAGGAACGTTCATGTTGGAGCTCGAGTTGTTAGGAGGTACGTTCATGTTGGAGCTCGAGTTGTTAGGAGGTACGTTCATGTTGGAGCTCGAGTTGTTAGGAGGCATGTTCATGTTGGAATTCGAAATGTTTTTAGAAGAAGACGAAATTTTGAACCGGATCGGTTCGGCTATCCCCGATTTCTGTAAAAACTCAAAGATGTTGGAACGTATATGCTCCTTCTTGGTTTCGCCATCGTAGAGACCGATTTTGGCGGCTATGCGACGCAGATCGGCTATATACGTCCCTTTGCTTATAAGCTTTTCGTAGTTGTCCGGTGTAAGCACGGATTTGGGGTCGATATAGTACATGTAATTTCCGCTCTTCTTCATCTTCATCGGTGGGAACGAATTGGCGCTTTTGCACCGCCTGTACGCCGTGGCTACACTGGTTGAATTGAGACGGTTGGCTACACTTTCGGGTAAATTAAACTCGCTCTGGAGTCGTGTACGTATCTTATTGACGTTTAGAGCAACCTGACACGAGTTTGTCATATATACTACACACTGACATAAAAAAATAGGAGCCTTGATACTTAATAAAATATGTCGATGAACTTTGTCGTTACCGATTTCGAATCGTCAATTGAAGGTCGTATACACTCCATGTGTCTCATCCCCGTTCGGGTAGACGGCACGAAATTCACAGTCAGAAAAGGCGTACTGGTGTATATCCGCGAAATACTGAAAAATGAGAGTACACAGTTGAACACCAGTACCCAAAAGAAAGTCCTGACCGACCTGTTTGATGCCTCGACGCACGGGATGGAGATCAAACACCTGAGTTTTGCCGAGGCGGTCAAGTTCCTGATTGATTACTTGATCCAACACGGGTCAACAATGGTATCGCACAATTTGGTGAGCGACCTGGACTTTCTCGTGAAAACGCAGAACTTTGTCAAGGGCAAGCGGGTCGTCAAAGACTACCTCAAAGAGTACCCGAAGACCGGTATGTACGACAAACGCTGGGAAAGTATGAACCTGGTGTGCTCAATGAGCCTGATCACGAACCGAGCCAAGAAGTTCATGGAGGCTTACAAGAACCACCCCAGCACGGTTCCGAACCATACGGGGTTCTACTCGATGCGACTGGAGAGTTTTACGCGGTTCGTCAAGGATGATTGTTTATACAAACAACGTCATACGTCTATTCAGGACACCATGGATCTGGTGGAAGTCTTGAAGAGCGTGTTTGTGAGAGATGGGAACAAGGTGCTTATGGACGGCAACGATTATTTGGCCACCCCCGATCTTTGTAGGGCAACGTCTTGAACTGTTAGGGTGTATGCTAAAAATACTCCAAAGAAATTTTTAGCGAATATATCTAATATGTTGTAACCTGTATTTTTAATTTTATACTTTGTAATGGCAAATACACCGTACAGAGACCAGAAAAACACGAACCAGTAAAATAGATAATTCTTCTGTTTATCTTCGGGTAAGAATGTATCTTTTATGTACTTGAAATTCAAGACGAACGGGATAAAACCTAATGCAGCGGATATATACGGATTTAAGTAACCAATCTCGCCCATAAAACCACATAGTAACATGGCGGCATTCAACAAGACTATTTTTATGACTGAACCTTTATTTTTCGATAAAAAGTCGATTAATCTCGACGATGTATTTCCGTTGTGACTTAAAAATGCGGACAACGTAATCAACATAGAAGGTGTTGTAATTGACCAGTCTAAGTAACGATAGGGGGTGATGTTTAGGGTCGTAGAGGATCCTTGGTAGAATAACCAAGCGTAAAATATAAATTCAATACCCTGTACAAAAATTTCGACTTTTAATAAATCTTTTAAAAACTCGTCTTTGGAAGGTAATTTTATTGCTATATAGTCAATTATTCCAACTAAAAATTGAAAAAATAAAGAAATTATTCCACTTGCGTAAATCATTCTATACAATCTTTTATATTTTTAACGTAAAGCGATATCTTGACCGAGTATAAACATCTTCATTTTGTCGTCGTAACTCAAACCAAAATTATGAAAATCGTAAGCGTCCGAATCAATACCGTACTTTTCGTACTTGAGAAACTCGCAAGGGAAATTCATACTGTTGACGTACGTGTCATAACAAGCCATTATGAAATCCTGGACGCCTTTTATCTCGTTTTTGTAGTTACGCACACTTTTCATGTGTACAATAATGACCTCGGAAGGGTCTTTATGTAGAAAAGGACCTAAGGGTACTTTTTCGATGGTCCCGCCATCAACGTACAACTTGTTGTTCCACGTGTAAGGCGAAAACACCACCGGGATCGAAATGCTCATACACACGGCATCTATAGCGTACATATCGGGATGGGTATCAACACTGAAATATTCGGTTTTTTGGGTGTTGATACAGCATGCCGACACGATGAGTTTCTTTTTCAACTGTTTGAACGTAGGGTTTTTACCTCGGCACAGTTCGATGAGTAATTGTCGGATAGGTTCGTGAGGGACAAACCCGAAATTATTCAGAAAAGTCTGGAGGTTCGGTTTGGTATACGCTGGTATGTCTATGGATAAAGTGGTATCAAGTATCTCGTTTACCTTGTACGGATTTTTGATAGACAGAAGAAGGCCTATCATAGATCCGGCTGATGCACCTGATATTTCTTGAACTTTGGCGAGTTTACCGTTGTCTTCTAGTACTTGTAATATACCTAGCATAGAAAAGAAGCCCATTGAACCTGGTCCTATAACCAAACTCATTTACTAATAAAATTGAGGAAATTTGTAACGAAGTAACGCAAAGATGAGAGAGAACACGAGGGCGTGTACAAGTACCTTGGTCATGCTGGTACTGCCTGGTTCACCACCGGGAGGTAAAGACACTAACATACCTGGACTAAGAAGAACAAATAAGGTGAGAGGAACGACGAGATCGGCTTGGGTCAGTACTAGTCCTAAAGCCATCGAAACAAGCTTGTAGACGATGACAAACACGAGAGCGTGAAAAAGGATGGCTATACGACTAGTTTGCATAGTCCGGAATGCATTGACATTACGTCCTGGAATTTTGTCTGGAAGTTGTAAAAGAACTCCGGGACTGAGCAGAGTGAACAGCGCTGCAGGAATAAGTAACTTGGGACTGGCAAGATCGGACATTTATCTATACTTTTTACGAAATATATTATTTGACAGACCGCAAGAATTTTGGTACGAAAACTTGCAAAAGTCGGTGAACGTGGCGTACTCGAGCACGTGCCTCTCCAAGTTGGAGGTTTCACGGTACTGGGTCAGTATCGACCACATGTTGTGTAGGTCGTCAAAGTACAGACTGACCCAATCTTCATAGTCATAAGGTTCTCTTGGAGCATGGTACGGTGGAGGTACATCATCTTCCAATTGAATGTATTGTGCTTCATTTTCAACCACGCGAATTTCTTCATCGAAATAGCCTGGCATTCTTACTTTGTTTTACTTGTTACTCGCGTTTACTCTTTAATTCCCGTTAGTGATATAACACTCGTGTCCTTGGTTTCCAAATTGTCCAGTATGCAGTTCATTGCCGACTCCACCTTGACGTTATCATGATTAAAGTATATCTCCAATCCGCTCTCCACTGCCTTCTTGGTCAAGCTGCTTTTCTTCTGAGAGTTCTTGAGTGTCACCTTGCCCTTCTTGAGGTTAATCTTGTCAATCTTCTGCGTCTCCATAAAGCTCTTTATCGCCTCCTTGAGCTGCTTCTCCCTGGTATTTAAAAGTTTCACGTCTTTCCTGACTTCAACAAGTTGTTTTTTAAGTTCGACCCACTCGGCCATGGTTTTTCGAAGTTCTTCGGTAATTTCCATTCTAGTGTTCTAGTTGCCAAAATTCTTTAAGTGCATAAGTCACGTTGCATGAGATCAGGCACGATGGTGGAGTTGTTCCATACGTAAGGCTGCTTGGGGTTAGGGGGATCGGCACGGATCTGTTGGTTTCCGTTCCTGATGTTTCCGCCAAGTGTCTCGGGAAATCCAATCTGGTTGCGGGTATCGAGGAAGTTCTGTCCTCTGAGGATATCATCGGGAGCAAAATCCCCAAAGTTCTCCACCTTGGCTACTTCACGTGGCAATAAAGAAGAGGCGAGACCAATACCGGCACCTAAAGCACAGTTGGGCTCCTGACCCATCGAAGAAGCCCCAAAGTCGGCGTCGAGCATAGCGTATCCTGCATCTTGGTCATCGGCTCGCATACCCAACAGACCTTCATCCTGGTACGAACTGGGACTGGGTGCGGAGGGCATGGGACTTAGAAAGGGAGGTTCATATGAGCTGGGAGCGGAAAAGGAGCTAGAGTCGACCATGGGGAAAAGCATTTCGGATGATGATGGTGAAGAGGAAGAAGTACCTATTTCGGCGTAACTACTGATGTTACGAGACCAAAAATAAAAAACGATAAGGGCTAACAAGGCGACTACCAGCATGGTTCTCTGGTCAAATTTAAAATTTTTATTCATTTCTTTATAGTTAAAAGGATTTTTTTTCTACGCGTAGTCGTCGTCCTCCTGTTTTTCTTCCTCCTCGTCTTGGAAGAGGTACTCTGGAACTTTTACTGATTTGGTATCCCTGACCTGGACTATACGCCACTGGACCCCGAACGTCTTTTTGAGAAACCACACGCCGACCATCTCGAGAAGAACGTCGCAAATTGTACCGTTTTCAAGTAGGCTGCTATCTTTCAAGGTTTTGTTACTGTCGTAGTAGATCAAAGGGTTCTTGGTACTTTTGGTGACGTTCATGTATTTTTCCGATGTTACACTGTAATTGTAAGCGGTATCGAGTGTCTTCTGCTGAATTTCTCGACCGAACCAGCTTACACTGTTTACTTTGGCGTCCTGGAGTACATCGGTATCGATGCTCTTCACCTTCTGAAGACCGGCACTGGAAAGTTGTAAGGTTATTTCGTCGGCGTTGATGATGGTAGAGCCGTTGAGTTGTGCAACTATTTTGGATCCGTTATCATTCGAAGCGCGAGCAAAAAAACGACCGTCTGCTAATTGTTTAGGTTCTTCGTACTTCATTTAGTTTTACTTTGTTTGTATTCTTTAAACCTATGAACGGTATCAATGAACTTTTTAAACGGAGTTTGAAAGGCATCGCCTTGTTACGGACCGGGTCCCATCCGTACAGTGTATTGGCTACTTTTATCGGTTTGAATGGTACAAGCCCCGTAATCGGTCTATACTCGTACATGTTGCGTACATAGTACGGATCGGTTGATAGTACCCATTTACCTTTGGTTACGTCAAAATAATGATCGCTTTTGGTCGGTTTGAAATCGGGTAAAGGTTCGTGACTGCCTATCACCTGATCTTTGAGTAACTTGGTCCGAAACGGCACGGTTGTTCGGTGGGTGTACCGGAGTGGGTTGACATTCTTGATGATGGAGTTCATAAAGGAGCGTGAGGGATGACTCAATTTAAGCGGTGTACCAGGAGTACCATTGAATTTTATTTTCTTGTATATATCGAAAATTGCGGTGGACTTGGTAACACTTTTGACACCTAGTACAGTCGTGGCAAACTGGTACAACCGTTTACGATCCTTCTGGACTTTATTGGGTCGTAGACCAAGTGAGTGCATAAGAATGATATCATCGACAAGGAACTTCTTACCGGCTACAAATATTCGCCCCTTTTGTACCGGTCGATCGATAACTTCGTAGCCAAACTCGTATGGACGCATGATCGCCATATCGAGTATACCACCTAGGTTCTGGAGAATGACTTTTTTGAATTCGGGTGAGTAGTATCTCACACGTAAATCAAGTGCAAACAGTTCGACATCGATGAGAACGGAGGGTTTCGTCTGGGTTTTTCGGATAATTGTGTATCGCCTGGTCACATAGGGGCCATGGGAAGGAAGTGAAATACCTAAAAATGAACCTACTTTGGTGAGCCGCAGTGCATCAATACGACCCTTTATTTTCCGGTCAAGGTAAATTGAAATTTTACCGAGGTAGTCCCAGAGGTACAACTTGAACACTTGTAATGTTTTGAAATAATCTTGGTCTAGTTTGAATGTTGGTGTAAATTTTGTGTCAATATCACTGGTCACGATACGATTGTCACGGTCAAAGTACATATTAAAAGCCTCACCTCCAGTCACGATCAACTTACCGAACGGTTTGACACGGTCTGATATGGAACTTACGGTACTGATTATAATGTCACGCAGGGCGTCGGTAATGTACACGTACACGGCTTGTTCAATCGTCTTGAACGAGTCTGGTTTGAGATATTTCCGGAATTTGAGAATGTCACCTTCGGTGAAATACTTGTACAATTTCTCGTCGTTCTGACACACGACGCGTTTCTCAAAATCCTGGATAGTTTTGTCACTATAGTAGACGTGATCCATTATATAATAGTTTAGATCTAAAATTCTGGAGTGGTCGTATGGATTTTTTCCAGAATACGCTGGGTTTTTCCTGGTACAAGTCAAGCTGTTCTGACAATTCTGATGGTCCTTCGACCAACGAGTACTTGACATTAGTAAACTCCGGGTCAATCAGACAGGCTAGGACGTGTCCTATATCATACTCCCTGTCGCAGTATCGTAGCCACACGTGCGCACACTTCTCATGTTCACTGGTGTATTGACCTTGTACGAGTGTGGTGGTGATACTGTGGTACCTTTTGAGGTACTCGTGGACCAGAATAGGTCCGGCTATACCACATCCTTCGAGCTTATTGAGTTTGAGACGAAGAGCAATTTTTTTTATAATATCATCTATCATTATACACCATAATGGTTGACAAGTCTTTAGTAGCCGTTGCCGGTTTGTTCTGATGATAGTAAGTAGTGGAGGATACTATTATTACACGTATATGTACAACAAAACCGATGATACATCGTATGAAAAAATTCTACAGGATGCGTTAGCGTCCAATACAACTCCCGCTGATAATCCCCATCTGCTCGCTAAAACTGAATTTTTAACGTACAAAAATAACACGACAGACCGAACGAAATGGGCGTTTCAAGAAAACAGTGCCGCTTCAGCTATATACGCATACAAACAAAAAAACACCAGTAAAACGGGTACCGACGAATACAAAGAAATAGTAGGTTACGAAACAGAACTCAACGCTTTGAAAAAGGAACGAAATAATACGTTAGCGACTGCCCAGTGTCCATCCGGACCATATACCACATCGACCGAGTGTCAAAACAAATATGGGGTTGATAGCAGTGGTGTTATGAAAAACAGTGCAGGGTGCAAGGCTGATCCAAAATGTAAACTGGTAAAGAACGCGTTTATGGGAACTAAACTGTGTGTGGCCTGTGACAATCCTATGTTGACATCAGGTGTGTACACCATTTTATAATATCACCTATAATTAATGATTGGTTTAATTTTACTTGTGCTACTTATACTGTGTTGTATATTTTGTTGTTGTGGAGGAGGTCTGTACACGTACTACACCAAGTTTTACATACCAACTTTCAAAAAAATATTTGGTCTCGATAAGAAAAAATAAGTACGTCTTATAATATAATACTACATGAATCCATTAATTGTTTTTCTTTTGATCATTGTACTTTTGTACTGGTCCAGCCAAAGTAGCAGGTACAGCTTGCCAACTCACCGATACCTTTCAAATGACGACGAAATAATTCTCAGTAGACCCGATAGGTCCCGTGTATCCGGAGTATTTGCTTACTGTTCACCGGAGTCGTGGGAGGACTGCAAGTACGAAAAACGTATGGCGCTCAATGTCGGTGGCATACCAAATATTCCTCACTAGTACTATAGTAAGAATGAGCTGTCGATGTTATTTACCAAACGGGCAAAAGGAAGCAGTGTGTGGAAAAGTAAAAGACGGTGACCTGATTACGTGTCCCTTATCGGAATGTGGCAACTGCTCACCGCTTCCGCATCAGTACAGGGTCATCGATGTACCGGTCTTATACATGATCATGTTGATACTCGTCATAATCAGTACGATTGTTTCAATTTTAGAGGCTTAAAGAAGTATGGCAATATGAAACCATAATCAAATGGCTGATCTTAATATTACTCTCGAGCAATTCAAAACCGAACTTTCCGATATCAAGAGCGAACTCAAGAGCCTTCTGAAACTCGTTCGAAAGATGCGAACCAAGCAGGAGGACCCTACAGGTGAGAAGGCCAAGTCGCGCGCAGCAAACAACGGATTTAACAGGCCTATCGAGGTCAGCGAGGAGCTCAAGACTTTTTTGAATTTAGCCGAAGGTGAGGTGGTTTCCAGGAGCGAAGTGACCAGACGTATCAACAAGTACATTACAGAGAACAACCTCAAGCATCCCGATAACGGACGCGTTATCATCTTAGACGAGAAGCTTCAGTCTCTTCTCAAGCCCGGAGATGGTATCCAAGTCACTTTTTTGAACGTCCAGAAGTACATCAGTCCTCACTATGTCAAAGTAGTGAGCACCGAAGAACCAATTCCCTCAACCAAGACTATCGAACCAGTTGTACCTTCTACTCCTAAAAAAGCAGCTACGGCAACCGGAGTGAAACGCCCAGCCGTGAAGAAAGCTTAAAAATAATACGTGCTAACCAGTAAAACACCATGGAACTCGAACCACCTCCCGAACTATCTAAAATCAAAATAGATACATTGGTAGGTACGAGAGTGAAGAATATTGAACTCTATAGAAAAGCATTCACGCATAAATCCGCCCTTAAAAAGTACACCCTAACCGAATCGTTCGAAACTCTCGAGTTCATCGGCGACTCAGTTCTGGGATTTATAATCACCAAAATGTTGTTTGATAAGTACGAGAACCTCCAGGAAGGTTTCTTGACCAAAGCACGAACCAAACTCGTGCGTGGTAATACACTGGCCAATATTTCTAAAAAGCTGGGTCTTGATGAATGGGTCCTCATGGATGACAAGGGGATGAAAAACGGTTGGAACACCAACGAAAAGATCTTGGAGGACGTGTTTGAGGCACTGGTAGGGGCGATTTACCTCGACCTTGGTCTAGTGCACACCCGGGAATTCATTATGAAAATATTCAATGATCCATCATTCATCGATATGTCCTGTTTGATGATTGATGACAATTTCAAGGATCAACTGATGCGTCATTGTCAAATCACGTACAACTGTTTGCCGGTGTACGAGTACGTGAACACGAACAGCGCGTTTTACGTCAGTGTGATCGTCCAAGGGTTTTTTGTGGGTGGAGGGAACGGCACGACGAAGAAAATGGCCGAGCAGGAAGCGGCCAAAAATGCACTCCATATACTTAAAACCATCGGACTTCCTATAAGCAATGCTCGACAAGGTTCGTAGACTGATCGAAAAAGATTATGCCGCTCAAAGGTCCGAGGAATGGCTCAGGTTGCGTGGCAATATGCTCACGGCCAGTGATGCCGCCACGGCGATCGGGGTCAACCCGTACGAGAAACCCAAAGACCTGATCTTGAAAAAGTGTGGGTACAACGAGTTCAAAGGCAACGAGGCTACCATGCACGGCAACAAGTACGAGGATGAGGCTCGTGACATTTACTGTATACGGTACAATGAGGTGTCACACGAAATTGGTCTTTATCAGCACCCCAAGTACCCTTGGCTCGGTGGAAGTCCCGATGGGATCACCGAAAGCGGTAAACTTATCGAGATCAAGTGTCCCTTGCGACGCGAAATCACCCCGGAAGTGCCTGTGTACTATATGCCCCAATTACAGCTCCTTATGGAAATCCTCGATCTCGATGAGGCGGTGTTCATCCAGTACAAGCCGGCCGAGCACAACTGGCCCAAACCCACCGAGTTTGTGGTCACTAATGTCCCCCGCGACCGCGAATGGTTTGCGACCAACCTGCCCATCATGGAAGATCTGTGGAACAAGGTGGTCAAGTACCGCACGAACGGTGGAGTAGAGGAACTCTTGCCTAAGAAACGTGAAAAGAAGGAAAAAGAGGTCAAGTGCGAAATACAGTGTGATAAAGACGAGGAGTACTATATAGATGAGTAAAACAAAATGAAAAGCTTACGACATTTCGCGCCCAGGTATACTGATCGAGTAAACGAACTATGCAAGAACTGTACCGGGGCCTATATAGGCCTCGATACTTCAACTATAAAAAACCGGAAAATGTACGTGGACGCTCTCCACGAAATTGAAAAAGTCTGTATGAAGAATGAAGGTTTCAATTTCATGATGAGTAATTTGCCATCGGTCGAACAAGGCGAACCTGTGGATTTCCCTCGGGTCCATACGACCATCGAACCATTGGGTGACGTGGAGAAGGGACTTCTTATACGAGGCACGGCCTACGTGAAGTTTGTGGATCCCCAGGTGGCCGAGGAAGCTCACAAGTTGCTGAACGGGATGCAGATAAGTGACAATATCATCCAGACGACGTACTGTACATAATTAAATTATTTTACTAGTACTAGGTATATAACACAATGAGTGATATGTTAAAAACTGCAGGAAGCTTTTACTTGTACTACAAAATAGGCAGTATGTATCTTATATCTATAATATTTATATTTGTCAGTATATTTGCGTACCGTTTTGCAAAGAATGATGTACACACCGCCGAAACACCAGTGACACTTACCGATAACAAATGTGACGCTAAAGACTGTTCAGCAATTGGTCATTACACGGTTGATGGCACTGCATACGATACACCTGTTTATTACGGCTTAAAAGACGGAGGTTCCCGCAATAAAGTGTACTATGATCCCAACAATCCTAAAGACGCTGTTCTGTCTAAATTCCCCGTGTTCATCTCCTACATTTTAAGTGCTCTAGCCGTATGTCTTTTACTATCAGCTATTGGATTAACCATCTTTGCTAACTACGCAAGTAATAATGCAAAAGCAACGGTAGGTGGCTTATTTGCAGCTAGTAACGCTATGGAAGCTTTATCTCGTCATTAACCAAACGTGTTTTCATCAGTGTACGTAATGTACAGAAACTTATCAGACTCCAAGTGCTCTTTGTACAGGTCTGCTAATAAACTAGAGGATTTCGGTAATGTATTCTTACCGACAAAAACAAAAAGACCCTTGTTCTTGTCGAGTTTCAAACGCCGTCGAATAAGAACCATAAATTGGGACATAACCATCTCACCTGGGACAATGTACTTGTGCTTGTCGATATCGGGTAAAGTACACCCTTTACGTGCCTGGATAATGATCGGGACCATCGTCGGGTACTTCTCCAGGACTTTATCAGCCTCTTCTAACCTTTTGCGTAGAGGATGAGCTGACTTAAAATCGTACATTCTATTATTAGTATATGAAATATTTGAGACTGGTACGCAAGATTATCCGAATTAATTATCGGACACCTCGACAAGTTATGCGAAGAGCGGGTATACACGTGTTGCCTGTGATAGCGGTCACGCCTTTGGACTATGAACACCTCGACCGGATGGCCAGGGAAACGGTCGAAAGTGATCTTATTTCACTTCTTACCCAATTTGCTATGGTAGCGTACAAATTAAAATGAAAAGTTTATTGTAATAATGGACTGTTCACTCATTGAAAAACTTCGATCGCCCAAGATACTTGACATGTCAGCATTCGATTGGATAACATCGTTGATGGGTGCCGTACTGGTAGGAAAATGGATACAGACCAAAGACTGGTTCACATTTATTCTAGCATGGATTATGTTCGGTGTGGTTGCTCACTTGATCTTCGGAGTGGACAGTATGTTTGGGTACTATATTGGTGTCAATAAAAAACCCGTGCGAGACCCCAAAAGAAAATGTCCGTTAATACAATGAAAGATAACAACACGCTTATCGAAGCACCCTTGGTTGGGTTATACGCTCTTTTATTCTACTATATATCCGGACGCAACCTCTTTATCACGGGGTTCCTCAAACATTTTATGGGTTACTACCTCGGTATACACTCGCTGTATTGCCGGAGGAAAATGACTACCAAGAACCTTTTACGCGATTCGATCCTTGAAGGTCTAGTGTTTTATCTGATACATCCAAATACACCTATGAACGTGATACTGACCGGTTCGGTGTTGCACCTTGGCGCTGAGGTGACTGGGATGCATTCAAAGTTTTGTTCCGGGTTTTCTTGAGTATGTACAGTAAATTACCAGGGGTGACTTGGTTACTCCCGGTTTTTTGATATATTAACGTGCGTAGATTATTGATTATTTGGTTCGTTGTTGTTTTTCTAGTCGGTTGACGTACGTTCACACGTGTTTGTGTATTATGCAAGTACTGAACTCGGTTACCGGTTTCAAAAAAAGCTCCATATACTTTTTCTCCTTGTCTCTCGAATAAATGAGACATCACCAAGTACTGGCAGACGCCTGATATATCACCTGTCGAATAATAAACTCTGTTAGTAAGTGCCCATATTTGTGGTCCCAAATCACCCACATGTTTTTCCATGAGTTTGATGTACAAGGGTTTACCTGTTAAATTATTATTAATACCGAAATCATATGCATCACTCTTTGATTTTATACCAGCTTTTACACCGTTTATTGTAATGTTGTACAGACCATGAGTGAAGAGTGTTTCTAAACTAGAAATCTGAGATTGTAAGTCTTTTTTACTTATCATACTTTCAAATCTTCCTGGTATATCGGTTTGATTAACACCGTAATTAACATCGAGTAACGTGAAATCATTTTCATCTACATGTTTAAATTTCACTGTAAAATGAAAATTATCAAAACAAGGTTCGACCCGACCGGTGTTCTTAATTTTTATTGATTTGATTTGACTGTTGTTAGTGTATCCAATATTTTTGAGTTTGTACCTCAATTTGAATATTCTGAAAGCATCTCCTACACTGTACTCGGTTTTTTTGGTCCATGTATTTATAAAATTTTCACCTGCCGACTTTATTGCATTTGATTTATAATAGTGTTTTTTAATGTACATATCCAAAAGTTCATTAAACCTTGTTTTATATAGTTGCGGATCGACATAATTTTCATCGATATAATCACGAAGTTCCCGCCAAAACTTACATTCGGGGTTTTTGAACATCCCAGCATCGGCCAGTGATGCTATAGGTAAAACAATTTTGAACCGGTTTGCAAAAATTCGACCTACGTTTGAATTTGATTGATCAAATACAATGTACTTTGATCGATTAGTCGTTATTCTATCTTGCACCTGCATCGTCCTTGATACCTCGTACCGTTTCGTCACGATATCGAAATAATCATGTTCCATGGTACTTTTTTTTATTTTTTCAAACATGTTATATTCTAAAACTTCTCTGATCCAATTTTTTGTTATTTTACCACTAATAGAAGGACCTATTACCATTGTTAGATAATTGTTAAAACTCTCAAATTCTTCACCTTCTAAATTTTTTTTTGTATCATGCAACACATCGATATATTGCGAATACAAAAACATAAAAAGATCTTCATAATTCGTAATTGTTATTGTTTTATGCTGTTTACTTCGTGTAAAAGTTGTAGTATTGATAAAATATTGATTTACGAGTGAATAAATGTCATCCGCGACTTTTTTAGCATAAAACTGCCCTTTGGTGCGTATACCGGTATTTCGGAGGTACGAAAGTGCACATATTTTAGATACATACTTTTTAACATCATCCAGTACAACGTTTCGAATTCGAATAACAGGTCTTGGTTTAGAACTTACAGGTCTTGGTTTAGAACTTACAGGTCTTGGTACTAAAAAATTAGGTCGAGTTTTTGGTCTTTTAGAGGTTCTAATTTTATTCGGTGAATTACTCATTTGGGTTTCACGGGTGATCTTTCTCTTTGATCTGATATAGTTTGACTCTGTCCGTTTTGTACTTGGTACTAAAAAATTAGGTCGAGTTTTTTGTCTTTTAGAGGTTTTAATTTTATTCGGTGAAGTCGCCGGTCTCTTTGATCTGATATAACTTGACATTGGCCGTTTTGTACTTGGAAAAATCGTGTTTGAATTACCATCTTGTGAACTCATTACTATTAGTAATAGACCTATATAAAAAAACCAAACGCTTTTAAGTTAAGAAATGCCTATTGCTCTTGATATCGAAACAACCGGGCTGCCTTCCGTACGCCGAGCCAAGTTTGATAATACACGCGCGTACGATACCTGTCGGGTATTATCACTGGCCTGTGTCGAGTACACCCCGGAAGGGGTCGAGTTTGGACATACCCATAATATCGTGTATCCTGACACGTTCGAGGTTGCCGCAACAGAAATACACGGTATTACGTCTGAAATGGCTCAAGTAGATGGCCGACCGTTCAAGGACATCTACAACGAACTCTTGACCATCTTGGCAACCAACGGTCCCGATGTTATCGGACACAACATCAGTTTCGATATCACCACACTCAAGGCTGAGGCATACCGACGCGGTCTTGACTGGCAAGCTCTTGACAATATCAACCAGGTGTGCACGTTCCAGTTGTCCAAGACGATCTATATGCGCCCCATGAAACTCGGGCAGATGTACGAAACAATATTCAACGCACAGATTGTCAATGCTCACAATGCCTTGGCGGATGCCCGGGCTTCGGGGGAAATATATTTCCAGTGCATGAAATCCAAACACGTCAAACCTATACAACCAAAAAAAGTCATCGTTCGAGCCAGTGATCTAGCCGCGTGCATCGACATGAACCGGTTCAGACCTTCGTACGAGGTCCTATGTGATATGTGGAAAAAGTACAGCCCGGATACGTTTGACGGTCAGACCAAACAAGAGGTGGCCAAAGAACTCAGTGCCAACTTTGTACCCTCTCAACCCCAGAGTGTCGGTGACGTCGAACGTATCACCGCCGAAATGAATACACGTATTGATACTGACACGTCTTTGACCCCGGAACAGAAGGTCACGGTCAAAGAGTACGTGCGTAAAACTATCTGTACATCCCACGGCATACAATCAGAAGATCGGACGGCCGAGAAACTTGGAACCGTGCTCAAAGACGATACGTACTATACCATGCCCATCACCAGTATCGCTGGAACAACCTACGAGTTGTGCGGGAAAATCGACGGGTACGAAATCAATCAGGATGGATCAAAGACCCTGGTTGAAATCAAGAACCGAGTTAATCGATTGTTCAAGACGGTGCAGAAATACGAGATGGTCCAGGTGCAGGCCTATCTCCAAATGACCAACCTCGAACTTGCCAAACTGGTCGAACAGTACAAGGACGACGTATCGATTACCCTCATCACTAAGAACCAGACCATGTGGGACACGGAGATATTCCCGAAATTGTGTGATTTCTGTCACAGTCTGCATTTACATATGAGCGACTGAACGAATTTATTTCTTGACTATCAGTAAAAATGGAAAAAACAATTGGTACTAAACACGAAGTATGGTTCGGACAAGCTCAACATACCCCGGGCGGTCTTACGAGGTCAGACTTGACCACATCTAAATCAGGCTGTGTAGTCAGCAAGGCCCAACAGGCAGCAGGAAAAGATAACACCAAGCTCAAGAAGTGGCGCGAGTCGGTCAAGAAGGCCTTCGGCAAGAAGGACCAAGTCGTGCCTATCCCAGCATCAGTTTTGACCAAAGCCCGCAAACTTTTTTCCAAGAAGAAGTAAACAGATGACAAAACCTTTAGAAGATTGGCTCAAAGCAGTAAAAATTGCGAAAAAACGGTTGGCTATCCCAGTAGACAGTTACAAATTCGTACAAGGTCCTTTACTTAAAGAGGCTCAGAAGGTATACTGTGCGATGGGATATTAAGAAGTAAAAATGCAATTATTTTCCTGTACTTGCGTATAATTTCAAGTAGTTGAGTAGGATCCATCTCATTGATATCGATTTTTGATAATTCATCAATGACATGAATATAATTTCTCATTTTATAGTACTATTACAATGAAAAAAAACGGAGTACCAATATGGAGATTACCTCTTAACATCGTGACAAATACCGGACGACGTCTATATAAAGGGATCCAGGGCGCTGTTTTTACTATGACCAAAGGTGGTAATAAGAACTATAAAGTACCTAAATCTGGTCTCAAGTACAGACCAGTGAAAGGTTCACCAAAAGGGTCAAAGAAACCTTTTAGAATGTCACCGAGTGGAACTATCCGTACCGCAAACAATGTCAAAAGATTGTTTAAACTCAAGTACTAATCATCATTCGTCATCAGCCCATGAGTACCCATCTTTGAATTGGAACCCTTTGAGGCGTTGAGGCTCGAATATTTTCAGCTGGGGCATTTTCCAGACAATACCAAACTTTTTATTCAAAAAGTAAACATTGCCAATTTCCGCCAAGGCTACACCAGAACACTGTGAGTACGCCCTATCAACTGGAACGTTCGTGATATTAGTGTCATCACAATCAAACACATGCGTCGTCTTCGGATCGTACTTGAGCCGAAACTTCGGTTCGCGATCGGAACTTTCCTTGATATTGGAATTGAACATGGTCAAAAGCACCTCGCGTGACATGTTCTTCCCAAAAATAGCCTGACTTTGTTCTTGGACACTGTCTATAACGCGGTCCTCTACGGCTTTCAAAAACTCGTAAAACAGTTTGACGTAGTTACCTTCCTCGTTATAGCCTTTCATAGAAAAGTCGATGTTCCATTTCGTCTCCCCAACCTCCGGGACAAAACTGGATACACCAAAGGGCATGTACATTTTTGGCAGCTGGATCTTGATAGGTTTGTTGGTCAAATTATCAACAAGCTTGATACTTTTGTTTGTGTATTCACCGATTTCGAGATTACCAACATGAAACTCACTGAACTTCATTTCTTACTGTGAATACGGTGTTTAACTTTAAGCCGCACAGGACGTGCATGGCTCCAGTGTGAACTGTATCGCTTTCGATTTGCTTTTGGTTCGTAAATAGTACATTCCGGTCTTCAGTCCGGCTTTCCAGGCGTAGAAATGCATCGAGGTGATCTTGGACAAGCTCGGGTTCTCGATGAACAGGTTCAAGCTTTGACTTTGGTCAATGAACACTCCGCGATCGCGTGACATATCAATCAAGGTCTTCTGGCTCATTTCCCAGACCGTCTTGTAGAGAGCTTTCATGGTCTCCGGTACACCCGGTATATTCTGGATCGAGCCGTTATGCCTGATGATCAGATCTTTGGTCTGTTTGGACCACATGCCTATCTCCTGCAAGGCCTTGACCAGGTGCTTGTTCACAATCGTAAATTCGCCGGCCAAGGTTCGACGGAGGTACAGGTTGGTCGTGTACGGCTCGATACTTTCATTGTTGCCTAGAATTTGGGCCGTGCTGGCAGTGGGCATAGGGGCCATCAGTAAACTGTTACGCAAACCGTACTTTTTCAATTGTTGTTTGGTCTTGGTCCAGTCCCATAACCCACTGAATTTGACCACACTTTCGTCCCATAAATCAAATTGGAGGAGACCCCGACTGGCCGGCGATCCTTCGTACGTCTCATAGGTCTTGTCACACTCTTTGGCCAACTTGATACTTTCCTCGATGGCGGCATGGTACATCGTCTCGAATATCGTCTGGTTCATTTCCTTGGCGGCCATACTGTCAAAGGCCATACCGCACATCATGAAGGTATCGGCCAAACCTTGAACACCTATACCGATCGGTCGGTGACGCATATTGGACCTCCGGGCCTCCTCGATCGGGTAAAAGTTGATATCGATCACCTTGTTCAAGTTTCGGGTCAGTATCTTGGTAACCTTGTGCAGTTCCTGGTAATCGAACGTACCATTCTTGTCCACAAACTTGGGCAGAGCCACAGAGCCGAGGTTGCATACGGCCGTCTCGTCCTTGTCACTGTACTCGAGTATTTCCGTGCACAGGTTCGACGATTTGATAATACCCAGGTTCTTCTGGTTGGATTTCGTGTTGCAGGCGTCCTTGTAGAGCATGTAGGGTGTACCCGTCTCGGCTTGGGATCGCACAATTGATCGCCACACATGGGAAGCGGGAACAACCTTCGTTGCTCGACCCTCCTTTTCGTACAGGGTATACAACTCCTCGAACTTGTCGCCGTAGACCTCATGGAGACCCTGGGCTTTGTCAGGGCAGAACAGTGACCAGTTCCCATCTTCCTCGACCCGTTTCATGAACAGGTCGGGGATCCATAAGGCCGTGAACAGGTCCCTGGTCCGTGCCTCTTCATCACCCTGGTTCAAACGGAGATCGAGAAAGTCCATGATATCGGCATGCCAGGGTTCCAGGTACACCGCAATTGACCCTTTGCGTTTCCCGGCCTGGTTGACGTACCGTGCCGTCGAGTTGAACACCCGCAACATGGGTATGATACCGTCGGATACGCCGTTGGTTCCTCTTATGGTCGAATTGTTGGCTCGGACGTTATGAACGTGCAGACCGATCCCTCCAGCCCATTTACTGATCTGGGCGCACTCTTTGAGCGTATCGTATATCCCGTCAATACTGTCGTCTTTGGTGGCGACGAGGAAACAACTACTCAGTTGGGGTTTTTTCGTACCGGCATTGAACAGGGTCGGGGTCGCATGAATAAACTTACCTGCAGCCATATGCTTGTACGTTTCCAGTGCACTGGTCACATCGTCACAGTGTATACCGACCGAGACACGCATGAACATGTACTGCGGGCTTTCAATACCGGTGTTCAAGTAACTTTTTTCGAGGGTCTTGATACCAAAGTACCCCAAGGTCGTATCAAGATCGTGGTTGATCGCCTTGTTCAATTGATCTTTCTCGGTATCGACAAAGGTGTACACATTATCGGCCAAAATACCTTTTTCCCAGAGGGCTTTCATAGCTTCCGAGAACGTTACCGGAATACTTTTTTGGATATTACTGGCCACGATACGCGTCGCCAGCTTTTCATAGTCAGGATGATCAGTAATCATCGCAACTGCCGTTTCGGCGGACAAACTGTCGATTTCCGAGGTGGGCATACCGTCGTACATGGACGAAAAAATAACTTGGGCTACTTTGTCGGCACTTACCTGAGGTGATAATCCTTTGGTAAGTTTCGATATACGAGCCGTAACATTGTCGAATTTCATAGGCGCCATAACCCCATTACGTTTAAGAACTCTCATCTTTTGTAGGGTAGCTTACTACATTTTTAATTAGTTGCATCGGAGCTGAGGCTCGCGAATAGGAACAGGTCCACCACCAAGCTCTGCTTTACGATCAGGGCGAAGGTAGTACGTATTGACTAAAAAGTCACCGTCTTGACCAGCTGGGGTCACGGGAACGTACGAACCTACAAACGTATCGGGACTAGGGAGTTCAGGTTCAGGAACATAATCACATGGGACAGAGTACACTTCATCAAAATCGGCCATTGTATTTACTATCACCTAGTTTTTTTTTCGTGCTGTACTATAACATGGAAGCTTCCCCTGATATTCTCAACAGTATAAAACAAACTGCCACTCCTTTGAACACGTTGTACTTTTCGGATTACAACATGAGATTGGTCCATCGTGGTATCCGCCAAAAATTCAAAGACTTGACGGGTAAAGCCATCGATTACCAAAACCATGCGGATGTGGTATCGATCATGAGGTACGTGTTCATTATGAACGCTGCCAACCCCTATGACAACATGTACGCTCAAGTCAAGATGATGAACGAGCGTTCGATCGATATGGCCGTACGACAAATGAAAACGGGGTTTGCTCAGTTTATGGGGTACGTCAAAGATATCAATTCACCCATCGTACCTCCTACTCTCCCCGTGAACACCTCGTTGTACGGAAAGAAAATCGAACTCGGTACTTAAGGATAAATGTACTATCATAAATAGCATGTCACTATATATTTTCAATAAAATTGTATCAGTTGTGAACTTGTACAAACGGTTTATACGACACAAGAATTATACAATTATAAAAGTAACGTTGAAGTACTCACACAAAAAGGAACCGATTAAAAAACGACACGGAATATGGAACTATGAGCAGCATTACTGGACGACCGAAGGAGCTACACACTATGTCGATTATACTCGATACTATCGTCAAAATGATGATTGGTTACCGGACAACGTACTGTTCAAAATAAAGTACTGGCACAATGGTCGACTGTACAATTTTTTGACCAGCGATAAGAACCATACATGGCCACCTAAAGAGCCGGACGGGTTCAAGTTCATGTTACCTATAACGAACGCTATTACAGTTTCAGCCGATGGTAAAATTACGAATGTCATTCGTAAAGTTAAAAAAGCCATGGGTCCATTTCAAAACTTTTTTAACCAGACGTTAACACCCAGTGATATCATAGATGTTCAGGAATTTAACACTTTACTTATTACCAACTTGCTCAACAAAACATACACGTTTAAATCTGATGAAACTATTCAGATGCTTTAGTGGCCATATAAAAATTCATTTCGCCAAGGTTAGCGACATTGTACTTTAGAGTAAGAAACCGGTTCTGTTCTTCCTGGACAATACGTACAGTTGAACACATGCTGGTTGCTTTGGTGAACAAATTTAGGTACTTGAGTGAATATAAACCTTCTATAGATCCTTTGTAATTCTCACTGCATTCTATGACCGTTTCTTGATTAGCAAAGTCGCCGTCACACCGAATACTGAGTTTTTCACCGGATCGAATAATACGAAGTTCCTGTCCCAAGTTGTTCATGTCTCTACATATACGCTGAAAATCAACTGATGGCATCACCGTTGTGACGGATGTAGGAACGTTGGGAATTTCGATAAAGTCTTCGTTTATATCGAGAAGTTTCAACTGGAACGAGGTACAGGACTTCTTGTTCCCATTTTCAATTTTAATTTCTAGAATTTCCTTGTTGTTGATTTCAAACGACAGTATATCATTATTCGAAATCGTCTTGAGCAGCTTGAACGTGTTGGTGACATTTATACCAGCTACAACCGGTTCCTTACACGTGTACTCCTCGAAATTGTCAGCCAACAGACTGAAATCAACCAAGGCGGTCCTGGCTGTATCAAGGGTCGTTATACGTATTCCCTTATCGTCAAAGTACACGTTTATATCGTTGAGTATATCCTTAAGAACTTCAAAGGCCGACTTAAAGGCAGAAGCTTGGACCGTTTTAAACTTCATTAGTGTTAGTTGTATCGCTAGTCTTTATAATTGTTAAACGCTTCACCGACGTTACGACTAATCTTCGCTTCCAAATCTTTGGTCATGGCGGGTTGTAAAGACTGACCATAACTGTCAAGACTAAAGAACGAGCCATCACCGTCATCACCATCTATACTGTATGCAATATTGCATGATGATCCAATAGGACAGTTTGATATATCAGAAGGCAACAACGACTCCAACCATTGTCTAATCTCAGCACCGACTAAAATTTTACTGTTTTTCGTTAGCAAAGTTGGCACCCTGGATATTTTGTTTCGGTACTCCGGTGCTATAGCTTTTTGGTGTACATTGTGCAACTGGACTAACGTTTGTAACTTTGGTGTGTTTCTCAGGTACTCAAGAAGATCATTACAATGTGTGCACTTGGGACTATAAATAAGTAAAGCGGCCATTAGTATCTAAACTTTCACAATAAATTTCTTATATTTTTTTAAACGCACATAGTAATAAAATGAAAGAAGATTTGATCATAATTGGTCTGATTGCGTTGTTTATAGTTTATACCATGTCCAACAAGAAGGAAGGATTTTTTGATACATCAGGATACAACAAACATGTACCTGGCATTAATCAAAAGTCAGACAAGCCACTGAGTGAATATAAATCAATTGGCGAAAAAGGTATAACCAATGACGACGTGGCCGTTGCGGTGTCAGCAACCCAAGCGTATGTCAGTGAGAAAACTGGCAGGTGTGTACATGTTATTGAAACCAATAAAATAGATAAACTGAGAGGTCCGCGCGACTCCGTGCTGTACAGGTGTCGTTTCATGATGATGGTGAAAGATGGAGGGTACCCTTATGCGTTTGGGGTAGACAGTGAAGTACTTGACGGTAAAGTCATTACGGCCCTTACGCAATCTTTTGACACTTCAAACCAAGGTGTAGCGGAAGAAAGACCAGGTAACTTTGAGGACATTGAGAAATATTATGATTCTAAAATTAAAGACGTATTCTAATGGCGTTGACTATACAGGAAATTCAGCGACTGGATGAAAAACGGTCCAAGATAAAAAAGGAAATTTATACGCGTATTTACGACGATTGTTGTCGTAAAATACGATCGGCCGCTTCTCTTGGTGAAACTCAGGTGTTCCTAAAATTACCAACGTTCCTGTTTGGGTATCCCACCTTTGATATCGTAAAAGCGAGTAAGTACACCAAACGTCAACTTGAACACGGTGGGTTCAGTGTCGTTGTCATATCCGTACCCAATGAAATATACGTTTCGTGGAAACAACCGAAATCAAAAAGTACTCCAACCGCGGTAGTAGTTCCCCAGGAAGAAGATGTGACGTTGCCCAACCTTATGAACCTCAAAAAGTTGGCCAATAAACTGCGTAAAGCCAAAACATAAAAAGTATCACAAAAATGTAAATGGAAAATTTGAACGTACTTGTCGAAGCAAAGAAAGAATACACTGAACAGCTCAATTCAATCATGTGCCCACTTATGATTGAAGTGTTCCAGGAAATGTACAACGAAGCTGGTAAACCACCCCGTGGTAAAACTTTACAAAAGTTCCAAAACTTACTGCGAGAAACTAAACACTGGAACAATTCGATGATAGCTGAACATAACACCAGACTGCTGCAGAAGTGCCCTTGGTTCAATGATTTATTGGTGGCCGTGTTCATAAGTCACGTCAAGATACTATCCTCAGTTCGTATAAAAACTGAAACCAAAAAGATTTCTATAAAGTTGCCTACGACCGAAGAGTTCTTACACGCGTGTTATATCAAAGCTGCTCATGACCTGTTCAAAGATCCCTATATTTACCACGAAGAGTCCAATGAGTTTGAACGAGATCGGACACTCGGCAGTCGATTTAAGACAGGTATCGATGAAACCATCAAAGAACTTGTACCCATCCAGGAAATTCTAAAAACGTATATTTCACAGTCGGACATCGACGATATCGGAACACTCGAACCCATCGAACCGGAAATTATCGAACCGGAACCTTTTAAAGTTGAGGAAGAACAGGAAGAAGAACCTCAGGAACCCGAAACAGAAGAAACGAAAGACATTCAAGTCAAGGCTCCGAAGGAAGAACCTGATGATGACGGTGTTCTCTTCGGTGCCGCGCCAGATGAAAAAAAGAAAACTCAATTATAGAGTAATACAATGGAGAACCTTCGCAACCCGATATACGCCTCTTTAGCTGCCGCTGTTATAACCTACGGATACATGTATGGAAAAGACGCCATGAATGGAATACCGCCACAAGATAACAGTGTATATATAAAACCAACTATTCTGAACGCCATTATGGTCTATTTTATAGTTCACATGGCGTCCACTACGCGTGAAACCATATCAAGTGAACCTTTCTAAACTTAAAGAATACAAGTTTATAATAGTAAATGTCTTCTATTACAGCTTGGTGTGACATGATGGAACAATTCCTCAACGAACTCTCGCGTACTTTTCCAGAAGAACCCAGTGTGAAAAAGTACTCGACATCATTCGAACTTCTTCGTAAAACCAACCCCCGTAAATGTATAGACATGTACATGAGAGGTTCAGCTAAATCAGCTGATAAGATTATGCAGAAGGACACTGCATTTTTTACCGAAATGGAAAAGGTTATGGGTATAGACCTGCTCAAGTTTTGGACGGATGACTTGTCAGAAAACACCAAAAGTGCTATCTGGCAATACATACAGACCCTGTACCTCCTTGGGACCACCATCACTTCAATTCCTCAGGAGGCCTTGAGCGCTATAGAAGACGTCGCAAACAAGTGTGCACTTAGCATGCAAAATGGTGACGGTACATTCGACGAAAAGACCCTCATGTCCGGAATGTCCGGACTTATATCCTCACTGGGTGGCATGATGGGTGAAAAAAAACTAACACAATAGTAATATAATACATGAGTGAACGGATCTGGTTTGAAGATCCTCGGCATCTTATACGTTCAGATAAGTTATTGTCGTTTTGGCCTTCTAAAACCCAAAGTGTAGCTGAGAGGGTCAATGCGACATCACGGTTCATCATATACAGTGGTATTTTATTGTATATCCTAAAAAAAGACAACCGGTTTCCTATTATAGTTATATTTGCTTTATGTATACTTTTTATAATGTACAGAGGTAAAATCGTCAAGGAATATTTTTCAGGTGAAGAACAGTTGTGTCAACGACCCTCGAAAGATAATCCGATGGCTAATGTTCTTTTGAGTGATTATACAGATCAGCCTAATCGTCTAGGAGCCTGTTTATACGAAGACGTCCAAGACGATGTACGTAAATATGTGGAAAAAACGTACCCGATAAGTAATACTCGATCACGCAGTGCTTTGCCCGAGTATCAACAACGAGCAGCGGCTCGGCAGTTTATTACCGCACCAGTAAGTACGATCCCAGGTGACCAGACTGCTTTTGCCGAATGGTGTTACGGCAAGAAGAACCGACCACTGTGTCGCAACGATCCATCGATGTGCGACCCCAATGCCAGAGGGGCTCAACCGGAGTCGTTTGCTGGTCTTGATCTTTCAGGGACTATACGCAATCCTTAATAATTTAATATATTAAATAGTTATAATAATAGATGTCTTACCAATTACAGCCTGGACTTTTAAACATTGAACAATCCTCTTTGCCTACAAATCCAGCAACAGATACGTTTGTCGTCCCTCCTCAACCGAGCAGTCTACACTACTTTGGTCGCCCCAACACCGCACTGTACGGAACGGCACCCTATAGAGCAGGTAAAGGTGCTCCGAATAGCCTTATTGATCTCGATGATACACTCCGACCTCAGTCAACTTCACATTTCAAAAAGATTTATGTCGATACGTACGAGCAGCAGGTGTTTCCTTTGAACAAGATGCCTTGTGGCGAAGCTATAGAAAGCCATGTCATCGTACCAGGTAGCACTCGGGCCAATAATCAAAACGCAATGTACGCACAGCGGTACTTAGGTAATTAAAATATTTATAAAATGTAAATATGGCTGAATTGTTGGCAATCGCCGGTATCTTGGGTATTGCCTATATGGGCAACCAAATGAACAAATCAAAAGAAAAGTACGAACCAGCTACTGCAGTCCTCCATCCAATCAAAGAAGATAACAGTGAACAATCCTACTGTCGAATAACTGACACGTATACAGGTGAAAAAAAAGCAACAAAAGGTGATTTGTACTCCGAAGGTAATACATTTGCCGATATAACCCCTAACAGGTATCCAGGTGGTCTTCCTTCGTACCTCGCCGAAACTTCAAACCCGTATCGGTCAGGTAATATGCAAAACGTTGGTCCAGTTGAAAAGGTCCATGTAGGTCCAGGTCTGAATGTAGGACCGGAAGTTCCAGCATATGGTGGGTACCAACAACTTTTCCGGGTAAAACCACCGAATGTCGGGGCTTACAAGCTCACCACATTACCAGGTCGATCCGGTCCCGCCGGCGACGTCACGGGCGGGAGACAGCAGGAAACAGCTCTTCTCCAACACAAGATTGCTCCTAAAACTGCTTTCTTGCCTGCTCGTCGTCCTCCCGTCCAAGGTCGTGCACACGAGGTCACAGCCCCAGAAAAACGAGGAAGTTACGAGAAGACCCAACGACCAACGGCTCGCTCGGAGAATACGACACGCCTAGATGGATTGCAGTACGCACCGGCGAAAAGTACAGTCAGTGCCTTGCAGTTGTCCCAGGATCCCACCCGGAACAAGGGTGACATTTACAATTACAATGGGCGTACCCATGGACCTGCACCCGGTATTTCCAATTTTCACGGGGCGTACACTGACGTTCCAAACGAGCTTCGTCTAGCGGTCAACAGAGGTAATCCCGATCGAGCAGGTAACGCGGGACGTATGAATGTCAAAACCAATAATCCTGGTAATTTGACAGCGGTCCGAATTGATAATACTGATACGAAAGGTCGTGTCAACCCCGTCAACGGCGGGAGTTACCAACAGTACGTGAAGCCTTTGTACCAAGATGGTATCAACACCTTCAAAGGACTAGAAAACCCTCTGGCTACGTCACAGGCTCTCAGTGTCGCTCGCCGGGTGCTCGCGACCAATCCATTAACAAATTAAATTGACTAGTATCAATAATGGAACACATACTCGAAGTTGACAGTAGTGAACGAGACTGTGTAGAGTTTCCTAACCCCAACGACTATACCGTCGCCCTAAATACTCCTATATATAACATTACAAACCTCAAACTCATATCGGCACGTATTCCTACGTTTCAGTACATGATTAACGCTGGTAACAAACAGTTTGATGTTGATAATAAGACAATTGTTTTGACCGAAGGTAATTACGATGGTACTTCCCTTGCCACGATGTTAGATGCAGCGTTGGCTCCGCCAAAATCGAATATAGACGCTGTATATTATACAAGTGCCACCAATGCACTTACGTTTTCGAATACTACGTCAAGAAATTTTTCCATGAAGTTTTATAGTGGATCTAACGGGTACACGAGTAAAAGTGTGTACGGTACACCGGCTAATGTACTGGGATTTCAGGCGATTGATACGCCGTTTACGTCAAATATAACATCGGGAGCGATCGATCTCACTGGACCTTCCAATCTCATCATACGCGTGGCCTGTAATGACGACGATCTCGAAAAAACCCTTTATGTAGACGGAGCTACGTTTAGTTTTGGATCGAATACATACAATCTCGATCATCCACCGGTCCTTGAACCTTTCTACATGGGCCGTATCATAGCCTTTTCAGATACTAAATCATTTATCGAACTCAAGGGAGCGAACGATGCGGTGGAGTTTTATTTCCACCGAGGACCGGTCAAAGTAGCTACGAAGTTACGGTTTCGGTGGTACTACAACAACTGTAACAAGTTGGTACCATACGATTTTCGGGGACAAAACCATTTCATGAAATTTAAAATCACCTGTGTCACTGATAAATTTAAAATTCGGGATAAAGAGAGTTTGTATCCTGAGCTACCTCCACCTATCGACTTGCCTTTTCTAGATCCTCCTAAACGAAAATTCTTTCAAACCAGGCTTTTTATTTATATCGTAATTGGTATACTTACATTGATTGGTATTTATCTTGTCCGCTATTCTTGAGAATACGATCAATAGTGTTACGCTGGATAAATTGCATGATGGCAGTGACTACAACAGCTAGGATCGAAGTGACAAGGGCGGTGATACCTAAAGAGTATCCGCCTGGTGAACCGAGTTTATCCTTAAGAACGGTCGATACGGCCCACTGGATAAAGTTCATCCAGGCAAAGGCGGCCGCAAAGGTAAATCCGAGAGTGGAAAAGCTAGTCGTTTGAGTTTCGAGCGATTTAATAACAGCTACAGTGTCCATTTGTTTTAATATACCTCAGGAAAAAAAAATAAGTCTTCTTGGAGTATTATACCCACCACATCCCTTTTCCTGGATTTTTTCTCCAACTTTTTCTTTATGACCCCACAACGAAAAGAACGTTCACTGTCCTGATCACTAGCTTCAATCTCAGTGTCCAGCTGTTCCCCTTCGGCATCTGTATCTTCGTCTTCGTCTTCCTCGTAATCAGACTCAATAACGTTACAGCTTGTTTCGGGCTCCCAACCAACTGGTTCCGCTGGGAGGTTTTTATACTTCATGATTATTATGATCTATTGCATTTTTTAATATCTTTTCAATTGGCGACTCCGGTATCCATTCGTCCCAGGTATCATAGGCCAAATTGATACTGTTCATAAGCTCGTCGTCACCTTCGTACCGCTTGAACTGTTCAAGCTCTTCGTCCACCTCTTCCCACTCGTCTTCTTCGTCTTCCTCTTCGTCCGACGAAGACAAAATTGACCCAGTGACTTTTCCCGTTACGTTACGAGCGGCGTATCTCATACCGTATTTCATATCAAGGGACGTTATATAGTCTCGTCCTGTACTTTGGGCATACTGTCCAGCGAATATCATACCTGACTCCATCACTGGAGTGAGAATGTTTATAGCCGATTGGATGTATTCTTGTTCCATTAATTTCCGATAACAGTATAGTATGAATATACAGCTCAAAAAGTTTAAGCCAGAAAATATGCCCGATGATAAGGTGTGTGTGTTTATAGGCAAGCGTGGCACTGGTAAATCGACTTTAGTTACCGATATACTCTACGCCAAACGTCATATACCAGTAGGGATCGTCATGTCAGCAACCGAGGAAGGAAATCACCACTACAAGAAGTTTGTGCCGGACTTGTTCATTTACGGAGATTACGATCGTGAAGCCATTGAGCGAGTACTTGATCGTCAGAAGAAGATTGTGAGCAGCACCAGCAAGACGAATTCCAGTGCTTTTATCCTTTTGGATGATTGTATGTACGATCGCAAGTTTATGAAAGACGTGTGTATTCGTCAATGTTTTATGAACGGGAGACACTGGAAACTGTTTTTCATGTTGACCATGCAGTACTGTATGGACTTGTCACCGGATCTCCGGGCCAATGTCGACTACGTGTTTATACTACGTGAAAACGTTATACAGAACAGGGAGAAACTGTACAAGTCTTTCTTTGGGATATTTCCAACGTTCGAAATGTTCAATCAAGTGATGACATCCTGCACTGAAAACTACGAGTGTTTGGTACTTGACAACACGTCCAAAAGTAACAAAATACAAGATTGTGTGTTCTGGTACAAAGCGAAACCACGTGACAACTTTAGAATTGGTAGTCCGCAGATATGGAACTACCACAAGAAAAATTACAATTCAGAACATGATCCAACGAACAAAGTACCATCGTCGTCAATAAAAGTGACGAAAAAAAATTAATAATATCCGTGTATAGTATGAAGAACAGTGTATTGATTATACTCGTATTAGTACTACTTTTGCTTCTCTGGTTTAACAGCAGTACAAGTTTTTACACGGACGATGTAAGGTACGCGATAGTAGTAGCTCGATACAATGAAGATGTAAGTTGGATAACTGATAAGAATACAATTATTTACAATAAAGGTGAAAATTTAAAAAATGTACCAAACCAAAAAATGGTTCCAAATGTAGGTAGAGAAGCCGAGACGTACTTGAGGTACATTATAGAAAATTATAAAAGTTTGCCGGATGTGGTTATATTTACCCAGGCTAATATTGCCGATCACAAAGGAACAAATGATATACACTATTTGATGAAAATAAAAGAAGAGGCTTTACAAAACGGTAAATCAACTCCCATCATTGACAACGAAAGTGAATATTGGAAACCGGATTGGAATTACAAGAATGAAACCTGGTTTATGGATGGACATTACAAAAATGGTAAACATGTTTTATTCGAAGACTGGTTCAAAACGCATGTATCGGCTAGGTACCCAGAAAATTTACAGTTGTATCCAAATGCTATTTTTGCTGTAAAAAAAGAGTACATTTTGAAAAACTCGATTGAATATTACAAAGATTTGATTTCACTGGTAAATTGGGAAAATAATCCGATCGAAGCGCATTTTTTTGAGCGTTCATGGTACTACATTTTCAATGATGAACGGGTGAAGTTTAAGTATGTAACATATGATAACGAACATGAACATAAGAATGTCGTCAATCTTACGAAACAAATTGAAGTGTACAAATACCCGAACAGTATCATACTAGGAAAAGATCAAGAGTGGAACGGTTGGTACGGAAGGTTTTTGGTGTACCAAAAATACATGCAAAGTATCGACCCTGATACCTATGTACTTCTTACCGATGCACGAGACGTTGTAATAAACGAACCCTATTCGATTTTCATAAAAAAAGCAATTGAAATGTATGACAACAGAGTTATCACAAGTGTTGAACCAAACTGCTGTACACCGGATGTAACTGGACGTGCCAGATCACATCGTATTCCTTTGCATATAAAAAACCATGTGTATCAAGTGTATAAACCGTTCATGGAAAAACGGGCAAATGGAGCGTACGCCAAATATTTGAATTTTGGTTTACAGTTTGGTAAAGCCAAAGATTTTGTAAAACTGTTCCGTATCATGGACCTAAAACCAGAAGATGATGATCAGACAATCATCTACAAACTATTTTTCGATAATCCCGACTTGGTAAAGGTTGATTATACCGAGACGATTTTTTCAAATGCAAACTCTAAGAATATAGACTGTAGTGTATACGAGTACGATAATGGTACAAAGTCGTTCAAAAATACAAAAACAGGTAGTTACCCAAGTATTATACAGACACCTGGGAAGTACTGGGACTGTTATGATACGTTGTTATCTAAAAAGTTGAACTAGACGAGCTAGTGGTCGTTGTACCGACCACCGGCATACGTTTCTTCATTTCCGATACGAGTTTATCAATTTTTCGTTGCAACTGACTTGAAGTCTGGCGATTTTTGAGAGACGACGTCGTTGTACGTTTTAATTTTGCTAATTCTTTTGCGTGATTATATCCCTTTTTATAAGCCTCGGCTTTTTGATTTAAAGGCTTTAAAAAAGTACTTTCGCTTCGTGCATCCACACGTGCTCTTCGGAATAACGAAGATGTATTCATCATAGGGAGCCCAGAGTCAAAGTCGTCTACTCCTTGTTTGTAAGCTAGACGGTTTTCATTACTGTTGTTATTGTACCCACTGGTACCTTGTTGACGCAGGAATAAAAGATAGACAACGAGAGCTATTATGATAATATATAATAATGTACTGCCACTGGATTTAATTTTCATTTTAGTATAAATAAAGAAATAAATCTTGTATAACATAAAATGCAGATATTCGTAAAAACCTTGACTGGTAAAACTATCACCCTGGAAGTCGAATCGAATGACAATGTATCAAACATAAAAGCAAAAATTCAGGACAAGGAAGGTATACCACCTGATCAGCAGCGACTTATTTTTGCGGGTAAGCAGTTAGAGGATGATAGAACTCTCGGTGACTATAATATACAGAAAGAGTCCACTATACACCTTGTACTGAGACTACGCGGTGGATCACAATAGGATAATTCTCAATACAGTATAGAAAAAATGGAAACTATGGATTTATCAGACAATAGCGACTCAAGTATTATGACACCTATACCCAATGCCATAATGGTTGAACCCGAAAAAATCAGGGTAGAAAAAAATATAAACAACATAGAAATGGACTCCACACCTTTATCTGAACTCATGTCAGGCCCTGAAGTTTTTGATACAATGCCCACCGCTCACGATCCTCGTATGATGCAAATGCCTCCTCCTCAACAACCCAAGCAAGAGTCTTCGTCGTATGCACAACCACGGACCAAATCAAAAGCACCTCCGGCTACCCAGTACCCATTTAACCTCACTGAGGAACAGATGGATGCACTTATAGCCGGACTGTCAGCTGTCCTAGCTTTTTCAACGATTGTTCAAGACAAGATGGTTACCGTATTACCAAGTGCATTTAACGAGTCGGGTTCACGAACCACCATGGGAATTGTGGTTACTGGTATTATAGCAGCGATTGCTTACTACGTGATGAAGAAATTTGCGATGCCTAAAACTCAGGTCGATAAGAATTAGACATCATGTTACCTGAACCACCAAGCGAATTCGATACGGTAGGTCCTGGATAAAACTTGAAAGGACTGTTTGGTACCAGAGCGCTTAGTAATAGAAGAAAGAGAAACAAACCAGATATACCGGCATAGTAAGCAGGACCGGTTATTCTACTATCAGTTGGATCAGATACCCTCTCTCTAATAGTAGGATTTCGAAGTAAAATTGCCGCTACCCCTAAAGATATTCCAGCAGCGGCGAACACGAGGGGAGGGTTCAGATGAAACCCATCTTGACGTGCTATGTACATGATACTCACCGGGTACAAGAATATGAAACAGAGTATCTTGGCCCAGGCTGGTTTTTGTAAGAATATAGAAAGGAGGGGTAAAAGCATCACTACAGCCCACATGAACAACGTCTGTAAAATATCATTAAATGCCATTTCGTTTATTGTATCTACAGAAAATTAATCGTGCACAGTTTTACCACAGAACGGTGTTTTTTCTGGAATGGTTTCATATATACCAAGATCAATGCATACTTGTTTCAGTTTTTCAAAGTTTTGCCAGAATTCGGAGTCGTGCGAGTACACTTTGACTGTGGAATGAGCGAGCTCGTGTATGAGCACGTGAAAAATCTGGTTCGGTGTACCGTCAATACATATACCAATTTCACATCCTTTATTTACATTGTACCCGATTTCACCAAACCGTTTTCGAAACGCTGTTATGATGATGGGTTTCCTGAGAATTTTAAACTCTTCTGGACAGTTTTTGATTAAAATAGCGTACCTGCGTTTCACTTCGGTAAGTTCCGGTGGTTCTTTTGTAGTTAGTACAATGAAAGTAGCAACCATCAAAAGTACCAAAAACAAAAATAAATTGATGATCATCTATTACTATGTCAATACAAAAATAAATTGACTGTAGAATTGGGAAACCGTTTCCCATTTTTCCAGTGTAAACCCGAGATCGGCAAGTCCTTGTACCAAGGTGTCCTTGTAGCCTATAGGTTCCGGTTTAGGTCCATCGTTATAAAACGGTGTATTGGCGAGATGAACGTATATTTTTTCACCAAAATTTCCGTACCCGGAGGTGGTACTTTTACGGGTTATAAAACTCCCATCCGTATCTTGCCACGGTGTATACACTATAATTCGATCCGAGTCGGGAATGACCCCGATCAGTTTACCACCTGGTTTTAATTTGTTCCTAATAGATTTTATACTGGTGTAGAACAATCCACTTGTTTCAAAAATGTAATGCAACGAAAAATTGTAGCAGATGACATCGTAGTAACACGTGTTCTGTGTGTAGCACGTGATAACATCACCGTGTTCGAACCGACACGGGAACGCTAAAGTATCCGATCTTCGCTGTGCTTCTTGCAAACTTGATATACTTGGGTCACACATATCAACTTTTACCTGAGCCTGTTTCCATTTTGGTAAGTCTCCTCCGGCGCCGCATCCGACATCGAGTACGGTGTCACCTGGTCGGGTACACTCAAGTACGAGCGACCTTTTGACATCGTTATGAAACTTACGCAGTGAAAGCATATTAAAGGTTAATAGAGTATTAACTTTATATGGCTACCCTTGAGCAAGATTACACTACTGTACCCGGTCAAATATTCGCATGCATTTCTCTCGTTGGACCCGACTGTCCACAGAAAAACGACAAGTTTGGTCTAAAGATCCGTGGATGTTTTGGAACACGTGATGAAGCTTCTAGTCATGCCAAACGTTTACAAAAGGAAGATGCTACATTTGATATTTATGTTGTTGATATGTACAAGTGGCTACTGATCCCACCGGATCGCGATCATATCGAGGATGTTCATTATAACGAAGAAAAGTTGGAAGAACTGATGACATCGTATCGAACTAATCAAGCCATGGCTGCCAAGATGTTCGAAGAGCGTAAGAAAGGTATGGCTGAAAAACCAATTGAAGGTCTAGGGTTCTTGAAACCAGGCGATGAGAATTCCAAGTACTACACGAAACCCGATGAACCTCCTATCAGTCATCCAGCGGATATACTTGAGAAATTGAAACAAGAAAGACCGGATGCACCTATTGAGGAACTGGTCAAATTGGCGGATGAGCAGGTGAAGGCTGAAATTGAAGAACGACAAAAACAGCGAGAAAAAACTCTTGAGTAAACTCAATGGGGGCGATATCTATCATACTTAATCTGATCACTTTAGTATTTGTAGTACTTCTTTTGTTGAAAGATAAAACGGTATTACCTTTCAATATCGATAAAAAACTTACACTGAGTGCAAGTCAGGTATTTAACAATACGTTATCTGATGATAACGCAGCGGCTTCTAATCGCGCTGAACAACCCGTTGATAAAAACGGAAGTACCGGTGATTTTACGAATTTCGATACCGTTGATTACGAAATCGGAAAACGTGTAGTCACCTATAATATAGAAGACTTGACAGGTAAAGTTGATAAAAAATCTGTCACTGCCTAATTATAACCGGTTGCATGGTTTTACCCATGAAAAATCCAAGAATGAAGGTTACAAAGATAAGTATATATGCCGTTCTGTCTAAATTTCCAAATATATCAATTGGTTGTGGATTACTGACTGGTACATTGTTATTATAGTATATATATTCAGGTTCGCGTTCGCGAGGTGGTGGTTCTTGGGTAAAGGAGTGCTTTTCATCGTCATATGGTTCTTCCATTGTTATTAAGGTAAGTCAATTCTTTTTTAATACATATTTTACTCATCTTCATCTTCATCATCGTACGTTACAAAGTTACTAAGGTTTCCATGTTCATCGGCGTCTGAATCGGTATCACTTTCCTCTTCGTCCGTTTCAGATTCGATTTCTTCATCGTCCGTATAATCATCATCGGTATAATCGTCCGTACATACTTCGACTGGTTCATATCGGACTGGTTTTTTGACTTGACGGCCGTATCGTGTAGTTGTTATGATTTCAGTATTCATTACTACTTAAGTATACTGGTATAAAATTCTTTTTCGTTCTTAACGCTTCTTTGAGGATGATGGCCTCAATTTGTTCGGCTACACTTTGTATATCTTCATCGAGATCGTACTGTGGTACATATAAAGCCAAATTTCTCATATTTTCGAGGGCGTTCGATAAATGATAACTGGCCATTTCGGGGTTTTCCAAAGTATTGTCACACAACTGCAAGTTGTTGACGTACTGTAGATAAAGATCAGGTTGAACACCGGAATACTTTTTGAATTTGAGTTGGGCACTGCGTACCACTTCATTCGGAATACTCTCAGCTGGTAAATAGACTACAAAGAGCACGAGGAGGACGGCTATGAGGCACAGTGTGAAGATAAACATTGTCTCGTATGCTCTTATTACCTGTAGCACCGAACATAATTTCACATATTTTATCCGGAACACGGTGCTTACGACCTGTGTATTTCTCACACTGATCGTCGTGGCATCGTTGACATATGGTGCGTTCCTTACTGTTCACTTCGAACCACACGTGATTGGAATTGTGCTGGGCCTTCTTGTTAGCACAGTACCTCGTGTCAGTCGATACGGCGTAGCTGTACATCGACTTTTTACCTTTGGTAACTTTGAGCACTTTGGCTTTTGACTGACCCTCGATATTCTTCTGGATAAACTCTTGTAAGATATCGATATGAGTTGTTTTGATTGAGGTACCGACAAAGTCTGTTGAGGTGGGTGGGATGTACACCGAGCACTGCTTGGCCTGTGAACGTACCGTAGCCCATTGGAGTTTTTCGAGTGTTATATCCTGGGTGATACACTCGGAGTTGAACAGGATGGGCAAGTACATGCCTTCGGTGATTTTACCTTTTTGACACTCGCTGCACCCTTTGCCGTCACACTGCTCGTGCTTGGCTTTTTTGTGTGACCATGGCAACCGGAACCCACTGCCCTTGTACACGGACTGGTCGATGTACTTGGTCCATTCCTTGGACGGATCGACACTACTGAGGTGCTGTATGATATGCTCCATAAGAGCCATAGCATTCGTCTGATCGACCACCAGACCGGGCCAGTTAATATGTATTCCCGTCTTGATTTTCCCGTTCTTGTTCTTGGGTTCTGATACAGACACGAGAGCGGGTGTACCTGGTGAAAACACAGACACTTTGTCACATATGGCACTGGCTATCGACACGATGTTGTCACTGGTCAGTGCTTCGTCGACAATATAATCCACGTCGACGAAAAAATTGTACAGTTTGGTTTTTTGTTCTACCACGTATACTTTTTGGTTGGTTTTGACAGAATGAATATAGATACTATAAAACTCTTCCATTTTGTCAAACGGGACCGAAAGTATCCCTCCGTCCATAAGGACGTGGGTTATTTCCTCACCTGGTTTTCTAGTGAACTGTTTGAACATGTTACTAGTAACGAAGTAATCTAATTTTTTATTACAAGTTGAAAGGCTTCTTGGGGCTTTTCAACGTTTCGTAGAATTCGGGGTTATCAACAACAAACTCCTTGATGACACTCCATTGTTGTTTCGTCTTGAACTCGTCAATCGTATCAAAACTCAGCATATCATTCTCGTCGTAGGATCTTCGTATATGCAACTTCATTTTCTTGCGCTGCTCGACTTGACCACGCCTCCTATTAAATTCTTCTATGATGGACGTTTGGATATCTCTTGAAACATTATATTCGATCACGTATACATTGTACACGATGATGACGTCGAGGTCATCTTTGCGATCCTGTTCCTCTTCTTCCGGTGTCCTGGTATTATGGACAAAAGAAAAATGGGAATAGGATCCTTCCTTTAGCAGGATAACACCGCGTGTTTCTTCTTCGAGTTCACGAAGCGCGCAGCGTAACGGATTAGAGTTCTCTCTTTTACGACAGCCTCCCGTTATGAATATCCAATCCTTATGTCTTCTATCTCGCACGGTTAGGAATCTGGGCTTGTCATCAATGAACGATACGAGAACGGTAATAGTTTTGTGTCTTTCCTCGCGGATCGACATTCTACTATCGAAAAATAGATTTATTCGGTTAATTCTGCCTCAACTGCTTCCTCCTCGACCGGATCTTTCACCGTCACAGACTTTTTAACCAGAATAGGTTTTCGTTTATTCACATCATTAACAAGTGCTGGCGACACTGGTTTGTGGGGTGGAGAAGCCGAGTTGAGTAAAACTAACTCTGCCTTCGCCTTGTTGAGTTCTTTGTATAGATAGAGCGAAATAGCGACACATACCACGGCGACCACCATTAATAAGGTTTCACGGTTCAGAGGCAACATATATAAGATTTCCTATATAATTTTAACGTCCGATTACCGCACCGAGATGGTCCGTTTGGGGTTTTTCCATGACACATGATTCCGCGAGGCGACCAAACTGAACAGATTGGTAGCGGCACGCTTCATCACCCGTGGTCGGGCTAATAAAACGATCAAGTGTTCTTGATCGGGGATCGTAGGTGAGAACGAATATAAAGGCAATCAATAAAACCATAATGAGTAAGTTGTCCATTACTTAATATAGCGAATTTAGTTGGCGTATAAAAGTCCGCCCATGCCGTTCTGGATCTTGAGGATGTTGTAGTTGACGCCGTAGACTGGAGTACGGTTGAACCCGTTGGCGCTGTCGGTGATAAGACGGACACTGTCGAGACGACTGAAGTTGAGGGATCCGGTCGGCTGTAATTTATTGGTGTTCAAACAGAAGGGGAACAGGAACTGATCGGGAGCAGCTGATCGCTCGGGGTACTCAGCATAGTCTGTATCCGTGTGGTAGTAGTAAGGCGCTCGGGTGAAATGAGGGTCCATAGGCTTGGCATCGCCGATATCAATACCGTTGATTTGTAAGCGAATACTGGTTGAAACGGTAGCACTGTCGAACAAATTGGAAGTAGAGGCCAAAAATTTGATGGGGTGGTTGAAGTTAAGCTCCTGGGTCTTGGTTCCGGACTGGATCGCCTTCTGGTTCTGGTAGATGAGCATCATTTGCGGGGTCTTGACAAGTTCTTCGCGCTCCTGTGTATCGAGATAAATAAATTTAGCCCACATTTCGTACGATGATCCCGCAGTTACCGTCTCCCAGGTGATACGGACTTCGACGTCGTGGTACTGGAGACACACGAGGGGCAAGGCCGCCTGGTAGTGTTCACAGAACCAGAACAATAAAGGGTAAAAGTTAGGCCTGGTAGCTCCGTCGATATTGTATAATTGTGATCGAGCAAAAGTAGAAGCACACAAGGTCGAAGCGATATTGGCACTGAAATCAGAGTCGATCGTATCAATCACCTGTCCACCGATAAGCAGCTCGATTTTATCAATATCAGCTGCACCAATATTGACAATCTTTCCGGTCGAGTCTTTCTTGGTCAAGTACAGGTAACTGAGGAGATCACCCTTACGTTCGAACCGAACGGTGGAAAGACCACCTGTACTAGGATTACCCTGAATGACCTGTCGTTCGACGACACTGGAAAAGTTGGTGTGACGCTTGTACTGCGATCTAAAAAATGAAACTTCGGGGTTTCCGACTAAATGAGCATCTTGTGCTCCGATAGCAACGAGTTGTGCAACGCCTCCAGACATTTAATATAGTGTATACACATTTTTTATTTTTCCTTAAAATGGCGAGCTCTGATAATCAGAGGATACAGTTTTCAGGCGGTAGGTGACAAACACGTTCGACGGTGTAGAAAGTCTATTCCCGTCTTCATCATACAACTGAGTAGTGATACGGTCTATGGAATTTATTGGTGTTCGAAATTCAGTTTCTAATGGAAAATCGTTATTAGGGTACAGAAGTCTGGTTGTACTCGAAGGTACATTAAATCGAGCAAGTGATCCAGTGAGTTTACTCTTGGTAGATGGCTCAGCCGACCCATCATTTAATAAAGCGAGCTGATTATATGTACTTACAAATTGATCTACGTACAAATAAACAACGTTGGTGGTCGCCTGTGACACGTCGACACTTAGACTGACAATATCAATTTTGGTGACGTCTCGTATAGGTCGTCGCAAATAAGAAGTGTAATAGTTTTGGGACCCTTGGACCCATGAATTCGAAGAAAGAGAATCGGTATGTATGATGTAAGTACTCATTAATCTATTGTAACATTAAATATCATCCCCAAACCCTCCAGTAATCTTGTAATTGAAGTTACTATTGACAAACTTCTGAGCTCCGCATTTTCCACAGGGGGATAAGTCCTTGGTGTAGTAATCCCCATTTTTCTCCCCTGGTACGCAATCAGAAGAACAAGCAAGGTCAAAAATACTTCCTGCACTGGCCGGATCTTCGATGGTCATGAGATCACGACCTGT
>Ga0209550_10000376_pt1 | contig 40662 bp, 37 predicted proteins | sample LauGreSuBDMM15SN_2_FD_187567 | JGI IMG/M metagenome (GOLD analysis project Ga0209550, IMG submission 187567) | Freshwater lake microbial communities from Lake Michigan, USA - Su13.BD.MM15.SN (SPAdes) (version 5) | ecosystem: Environmental > Aquatic > Freshwater > Lake | place: Lake Michigan...
CAAATTTAGAAACGAAGGATTGTTTATTTGTACAACGTCATAATTTTTAAATTTCCTAAAATTATTACGAACCTTTCCAAGATATTTAATTGAATTATAAAAATCATACCCAGAACGAGATAAATAAATATCACTACTGTTTTCCATCCAACCACCACCATCAGAAACCACTGTAACATCATGCCCCAACGACTTAAGCCCTGTTGCTAAAGTAGAATGAAGATTGCTGAATTCACCTATTAAGAGTATTTTCATAATTTTTTGAAACTTGTCAAATATTTTAGATATAATAAATCAACACTCCCCTTTTCTGAAATAAATTATTACTTAAATAAAATTATCAAAGGCTTTGATTTATTTCACTAATTCACTCGTTTTTTTAAATTTTAAAATCAAATCCAAAACTTCTTTTAACTCTTCTAATTTTAATAACCAACAAATAAGCAAATAAGTTAACACTCCAACTGCTCCTCCAATAAATAATTGTAAAATTAAATTTTCAAAAAAATAAGTCGTGATAAAAACCGGAATTGCCATTACTATTGCAGCTCCAAAAACAGGAAGCATGTCTTTTAATTGGTCAATTGGACCATAGCCATAAAGCCTTCCGGGAAGATATGCATTGATAATAAACGATATTGCCGAAGTGATTACATGACCAATTATCATGGATTTTACACCTAGAGGAATTGTAATTATCATAGCGAGTACTGTTAAAGGAAATTTAGATAAATCTACTTTTAAGTATAAATCTGACCGCCCAACTGCATTTAATAAATTCATATTGACAACACTCATTGGATAAAAAATACGTGCAAAAACCATCCATTGTAAAAGAGGAATTAGAGCTGCCCATTTTTCAGTAAATAATAATAGGACTATTGGCTTTGCCAGCAAGGCAATAAGAGTTATGAATGGGATAATAAAAAAAGCTGACATACGAATCATCCTGCTAAACACAGAAATTAATTTTTCTTTATCATGCTGCAACGTTACGAGAATAGGGAATGTAGCCTGCTGCAAAACACTAACAACTGTTCCCGCAGAAAGTTCTGCAAAACTCTTAGCTCTTGTATAAAAGCCCAATGAAGCCGATGAATAGAATCTACCAATACTTATATTATAAACATTATTTAATAGTTGAGCATATAAACCAGCTATTAGAAGTTTTGAACCAAAACCAAATAATGAATTAAAAGACTTTATTGAAAAAACAATAGAAGGTTTCCAATTACTAAAAAACCATAAAGATACGGACGAGGCCAAAGAACCAGAGAGAATTTGAATAACCAAACTCCAAACTCCATAACCCTTTACCGCAAATATCACCCCACATAATCCACCAATAATCATCCCAATAACATTACTCTTGGCTATTCCTTTAAAATCTATAGCAATTGTTAATTTTGTTCGTTGAACGATTCCAAATGCGTTTATAAACAAGTTCAGACTCAACATTCTTGTTAAATCAATTAATTGTGGTTGCTTAAAAAAAGAGGCAATAAAAGGTGCTGCAAAAAAAAGAAACAAATAAAAGATGCAACTTACGGCTAAATTAAACACGAACAATGTTGAAAAGTCAATGGGTTTTCTATTTTGCCTTTGAATTAAACCTGTCCCCAAACCACTTTCAATAAAAATTTGTGAGAGTCCAATAAAAATAGTCAACATTCCAATCAACCCAAAATCCTCGGGTACCAAAATTCGTGCAAGTACTATACTCACAAAAAATTGCCCAAATTGAACAGCAAATTTATCAATTGCGGACCAAAAAATTCCTTTAGTAGCAACTATTTTCAGAGAAGTATTGTGCATTTATAAAATTTATTTATTCTAAAACTGAAGTCCATACTATTTAAATTGCTGAATTATTGAAATATTTGATTTTCTAAATAATTCAATATATTTTCAGATGCAGTCAAACCATTTTTTGACAAAAGAGTACTTCTTACAAAATCATATCGCTCAGCTTTCATAGAATCCTTTTCCTTCAAAACCACATTTTCAATAAAATCGATTACTTGTTTTTGGTTTCGGGATTGATAATGTAATTCTAATGTTTTTTCTCCAAAAACATTTAAATAGTCTAAAATCGATTCATTTCGAATCATATAAAGCAATGGTTTTCCAGTAATAAGATATTCTGCCATAAAGGAACCACTATCGTGAATGAGTGCATCTGAGGTTAAAAAAAGATCTATATAATAACCATTTCCAAACTGACCATTTTCTAGGTTTATCCATTTATTATAATAAGCATCGGTTTTTTCTTTTCCCCAATTTGGATCATTTTCTAATTTAACTCTTAATAAAGGATGCGGGTTGAATGCAATTTGCAATTTACCCTTATATTTAATAGCTAATTCTAAAAAAAAATCGGAATACTCTAAAAAATTAGACACTTTGCTTAACTCGTTCATTAAATGATGCGGTGTCCATATAATTTTTTTGAGAGCTGGATTTTTATTTTTCCAAACATCTTCTGGGTTTTTATTAAGCAAAAGTGGGTCAAATCCAGGATAACCGGTTACGATACAATTCTTCCCTCTGTTTCTTTGCTTTTCCGAAGCAATTTCTTTATGAATGGGCGTTTCAGTGAAAAAATTCCAAACCAGATTATGAAAACTTAAATCAAAGGTAAACTCATGGCCAAATGTCGAAATACTATAAGGCACATAGCAAGTTAATGTATTTGCAAACTGATATATATAATATCTGTAATCTTGTAAACCCTCATGTGGATTTGTAAAAAAAACTATATCTGGAGAAAAGGTGCTTTTAATATCTATATATTGTCCTGTTTCTTTATTATATGTTTTAATAACGTCATAACCTTTGTTTTTAAATGCCTCGAAAGCTTTGTCCATTTCATAAAGCATATTTTCCATACCAAAATTTACGACTGGGCAAACAAATATTTTAGGTTCAAATCGAGGATGTTGCAACATTAAATCATAAAGCACCTCATATTTCCAAACCGATTCATGATTCAAAAAGAAAGCTACTTTTATCTTTTCTTTTTTCCTAATAATTTCAAGTGCTTTCTGATGCCGCCTAGGTGCTTTATTAATAAAATATGAGTCATATAAATATACGGTTTTATGATAAGTAAAGCTTTTTACTTTAACAAGAAAACCCCAAACTTTCGTTGGAATATAACTTTTAATTATTAATTTTAATTTTTTCATTTTCTTATAATGGTATAAAACTCGAATATTGCTATTCTACTTATAACTATTTAAAATTGTAATTATAGAAGCTACCTCATCATCAGTCAATACAGGGTTCATTGGCAAACTCAAGACTTCATTATGAATTTTTTCGGTAATTGGAAAATACAAATTATTCCAAGATTCCAAAGCTTTTTGTTTATGTGGCGGAACAGGATAATGAATCATGGTTTGAATTCCGTTTTCCAATAAAAACTGTTGTAATTCATCTCTGTTTTCGGTTCGAATGACAAACAAATGAAAAACGTGATTTGATTGCTCCGTTCCTCGAAATGAGACACTTGGCGTCGTAATTTTATCATTTTTTATTTCTGACAAATAGCGCTTGGCAATTGATTTTCGGGCATTGTTCTCCACATCTAAATTGGGTAATTTTACATTCAAAAAGGCCGCTTGCAATTCGTCTAAGCGTGAATTTATTCCAATATAATGGGTATAATATTTTTTTTCGGATCCATAATTCCTCATCGATTGAATGATTTTTGCCAAAGCATCATCATTTGTGGTAACTGCGCCGGCATCGCCTAAAGCACCTAAATTTTTTCCTGGATAAAAACTAAAAGCAGCTGCATTAGACAAATTTCCTGATTTTCTGAAATTCGAAATTGCCCCATGAGCCTGAGCGGCATCTTCTAAAACAATCAAATTATTTTGTATCGCAATTTCATTTATAGAATCCATTTCGGCTAATTGACCATATAGATGAACAGCAAGAATTGCCTTAGTTTTTGGAGTGATTTTTTCAGATATCAAATCTGGATTGATATTATAGGTTTCTAACTTTGGTTCAACCAAAATCGGAACCAAATCCACTTGTAAAATAGCTAGAATACTGGCAATATAAGTATTTGCAGGAACAATCACCTCATCTCCTTTTTGCAGTTTTCCCAATTGAATATAGCCTTTGAAAATCAATACCAAGGCATCAAAACCATTACCAACTCCCACACAATGTTTTGTTCCGCAATAATTGGCAAAATTATTTTCGAATTCTTTGACTTCATTGCCTAAAACATACCAGCCATTTACTAAAAATAATTTCAATTTTTCTTGAAAATAAGCTTCATAAGGCTCGTTTATTTTTTTTAAATCAAGGAATTTTATCATAGCAATACTGTGTCTAATAAACTATAATTTGAAGCTTTTACCTCATAAAAATCGTGAACAATTGTACTAGCTCCAAAACTTTCCTTCCAATAGGACAGGCCATGATTTAACTTTCGTCCTTGATTTTCGTTTGAAATTCCAAAGTCAAAAAAACGTCTATTTTGGAAAACTTTGGTAATCAAATGATGAAATAAAAAGTCAAGTCCTCCCAATTCATTTTTATCTTCTTTACCTGAAATATATTGACAATGCGCTACATTTTGGCTTTCGAAAATTGTAATTCCGCCAATTATATTATAATTTTGATAAACATTAAATTGTCGAATATTATTAGGGAATAATTCTTTCAACCTATTTATTTCTTGTAAACTATGCACTGGTTTTGCCTGATGTTTTCTGTCTAAATTTGGAATTAAAATTTCATTCCAAAAATCCTCATAATCATCGACTTCCTTAATTAATAAATTATTTAAAATCCCATTTTGAACTCCTCTTTTCCTGAGTTTTGACAAAACATTTTTCTTAGACAAATCGATAACGGCCAATGTATCTCTTCTTGTTAATTGGGCTTTAGCCAAAAACAAAGTATAATTTAATTCTTCGGTAGGTTTTTGATGATAAATGGAAGGTATTAATTTTAACTGTAATTTCTCAATATTATTTTCATTCAAAAAAGACAAAATACTCTTAAAAATCTCAATAACGGATGCTAATTTTATCTTTTCATTATAAACCAATCCACCATATGTCAACCCTTGATGTGAAAAAACTTCATTGTCAACACTATTTGCAGGAAGAACCGCAACCCATTTTTCATTATCTAAAACAATAAGGGAATAATCATCGAATCGGTCACTATGATACTCCATAAAATCTCTATTGAATAGAAAAGTAGCGTTTTTGGCTTTGTCGATAAAAGCGTTCCAATCTTTATAATCGCTTTCTTGGTATATTTTGATGGAGTAATTTTTCACTATTTTCATTTAAACTTTGTGAAATTAAGCTTTTTTTATTGATGTGCAAAAACTAGAAATTACAATTTTTCAGATTAAGCAATCTAATACGAATTAAACAATAAAACCTTTGTAACTTTGACTCCTTGCAACTTTCTATCTAAAAAATGAAACAAATTAATTCCATACAAAATCCATTCATAAAATCTTTGGTTTTATTACAGGAAAAACCAAAAGCCCGCAAACAATCAGGCACTTTTTTGATTGAAGGTAAAAGAGAAATTTCATTAGCCCTAAAAGGCGGTTACGAAATGGAGACAATTTTATTTTTGCCCGAATTAATTTCAGAAACCGAAACTAGACTTCTATCAAAAAATGCCGAATTGATCGAAATTTCTAAAGAAGTTTATCAAAAATTGGCTTATCGCGATACTACCGAAGGGATTTTAGCTGTGGCCAAAGTAAAATCGATGCAATTATCTGATTTGAAATTATCCAAAAACCCATTAATTCTTGTTGCCGAAGCAACAGAAAAGCCTGGAAATATTGGCGCTTTACTACGAACTGCCGACGCCGCAAATCTGGATGCTGTAATTATTGCCAATCCAAAAGGTGATTTATTCAATCCCAATATCGTTCGCTCTAGCGTAGGTTGCTTGTTTACCAATGAAGTTGCATCGGGAACTTCAAATGAAATTATTGCTTTTTTAAAAGAAAGGAAAATCAGTATTTATTGTGCCACTTTACAAAATTCAACCCCCTATTATACCCAAGATTATACTTCTCCGACAGCATTAGTAGTAGGTACAGAAGCAAGCGGCTTGACGGATGAATGGCGAAATGCAGCTACCCAAAATGTTATTATCCCAATGCAAGGTGAAATCGACAGCATGAATGTTTCAGTCGCAGCGGCGATTTTAATTTTTGAAGCCAAAAGGCAGAGAGGGTTCTAGATTTGGGAGTTATAAATTATAAAATTGTACAATTGAAAACTAATTTCTATTTTTAGAGATTGAATTCCCGTTTTTATGTTAGAAATAGATTTTGAAAAAGAAAACAAGGCAATACTTCAAGAATACAAAGAGTTGCTTCGTATTAGTTACCAAACCTTAACTGCCGAAGATAAAAAACTCATTCGAAAAGCTTTTGATTTAGCTGTAGATGCCCACAAAGATCAACGGAGAAAATCAGGAGAAGCCTATATTTTCCATCCCATCGCTGTCGCAAAAATTGTAGCTTCAGAAATTGGTTTGGGTGCCACTGCTATTGCAGCAGCATTAATGCACGATGTGGTCGAGGATACTCCAATAATGATAGAAGATATCGAGCGAATGTTTAATCCAAAAGTTGCCCAATTGGTAGAAGGATTGACAAAAATTTCGAAAGTTCAAAAGGAAATGAATGTATCGATGCAAGCAGAGAATTTTCGCAAAATGATTCTAACACTAAATGATGACGTTCGTGTAATCCTTATAAAAATAGCAGATAGATTGCACAATATGCAAACAATGGATGCAATGGAAAGTTCCAAGCAAGTGAAACTTGCCTCTGAAACACTTTACATTTATGCCCCGTTAGCACATCGACTAGGTCTCTATAAAATAAAAAACAAACTGGAAGATTTAGGTTTAAAATATACTGAACCGGAAGTATATAATGAAATTCTAAGTAAGATAAAAGAAACTAAAGAGGAACAAGATACTTATATTGCCAAAATTTCAGATGTGCTTAAAAAGGCATTAGATATCGAAGATGTTGATTACATTATAAAAGGTCGTCCAAAATCAATCTATTCTATTCGAAGAAAAATGCTAGCGCAAGGAGTCAGCTTCGATGAAGTCTTTGACAAATTTGCCTTGCGAATTGTATATAAATCAACTCCACACGAGGAGAAATTCTTAGCTTGGAAGATATATTCAATAGTGACTGATCATTACAGACCAAGCCCAAGCCGACTTCGCGATTGGATTTCATCACCAAAATCTACGGGTTATGAAGCCTTACATATAACAGTTATGGGGCCCAAAGGACGTTGGGTTGAAGTACAAGTACGAAGCGAACGAATGGATGAAATTGCCGAGAAAGGATATGCCGCACATTACAAATATAAAAATGGCGCTTCTGAGGAAGGTGGCTTGGATGCCTGGCTAAATTTACTAAAGGAAGCTTTAGAGAATTCAGAAACCAATGCGGTAGATTTCGTTGAAGATTTCAAGATGAATCTTTATTCAAAAGAAATATATGTATTTACTCCAAAAGGGGAAATAAAATCATTGCCCAAAGGCGCCACTTCATTAGATTTTGCTTTCAGCATACACTCCGAAATAGGAATTAGAACTAGGGGAACACGCGTTAATGGAAAATTGGTTCCTTTAAATCACGAGTTAAAAAGTGGCGACCAAATTGAAATTATTACCTCCCAATATCAAAAACCAACCATCAACTGGCTCGATTACGTAACTACTTCGAGAGCAAAAAATAAAATAAAAAATGTCCTCAACGAAAACACTAAGAAAATTGCCGAGGAAGGAAAGGAAATACTAACTCGAAAGTTAAAACATTTAAAAATCACTTTAAGCGAATCCGTAATCAATGAAATGGTGAATTTTTTTAAACTAAAAACTAGTTTAGATTTATTTTACCGAGTGGGTGTTGGGGCCATAGAAAACCAACAATTGAAAGATTATGCCACACAAAAGAGCAATACTTTTATTAATTTTTTCAAAAGTAAGATTAAGCGTTCACCAAGCCCTGCTAATGTCGATATTCATAAACAAGTTCTAAGCAGTAATTATGACATGCTGGTTTTTGGTGTAGACCAAGATAAATTAGATTATAAATTATCGTCTTGCTGCAATCCAATTCCTGGAGATGAGGTTTTTGGGTTTATTACAATAAATGAGGGAATCAAAGTACACAAAAAAGATTGTCCAAATGCGATAAGTCTTCAGTCAAATTATGCTTACCGAATTATTTTTGCTAAATGGATTGACTCCTCACAACAAGAATTCAAAGCTATTTTATATATCACCGGAATGGATACATTGGGACTTACAAATAAACTTACAAAAGTAATTTCGGATAATATGAATGTAAATATTCAAAGCATCTCTTTAAGCGGAGAAGCCGGTATTTTCAATGGTCAAATTTCCGTTATTGTCCAAAACAATACTATTTTGAAGAAATTAATAGATAACATCAAGAAAATTGATGGTATTGACAAAGTAACACGTGAATATAAAAATTAAAAAGGGGTATGTATAAATGATCCGTGTATAGTTGTTAAACTTTTACTTCTTTAAACTGAAAATAAAATTTATCTTTGCCAAATATGACACTCATTTCAACGGATAATATTAAAAATCAAGAAATTGTAAAAAATGTTTTTACACTCTATCTTGAAAATAAAGGACATCGAAAAACTCCCGAACGCTTCGCCATACTTAAAGAAATTTATGAGAGCGAAGAGCATTTTGATATAGAAAACCTATATATCAAAATGAAAAATAAAAACTATCGCGTGAGTAGAGCTACTTTGTACAATACTATTGAGCTGTTACTAGAATCTGCCTTGGTGCGCAAACATCAGTTTGGACAAAATCAAGCTCAATATGAAAAATCCTATTTTGACAAACAACACGACCACATCATATTGACTGATACCGGGGAGGTTATTGAGTTTTGTGACCCAAGAATTCAAAGTATCAAAAAAACAATCGAAGAAATATTACAAATAGATATTACAAATCACTCGTTATATTTATACGGAACAAGAAAACATAAATAGCAAGTTGCATTCGGGTTGCAACACCAACAAACAACAAATTAACTACAAAAAATACATAGAATGACCGTAGATTTATTACTAGGATTACAATGGGGAGACGAAGGTAAGGGGAAAATTGTTGACGTTCTTACATCAAAATACAATATTATTGCCCGATTTCAAGGCGGCCCAAATGCCGGACACACTTTAGAATTTGATGGGATAAAACACGTTCTTAGAACGATTCCGTCTGGAATTTTTCATAAAACCGCTATAAATATTATTGGAAACGGTGTTGTAATCGATCCCGTTGTATTTCAAAAAGAAATAGAAGGTTTGTCCAAATTTAATTTAGACATTAAAAATAAATTACTAATTTCCAGAAAAGCTCACCTAATATTACCAACACATCGCATGCTTGATGCCGCTTCTGAGACGTCAAAAGGAAAGGCAAAAATAGGTTCTACTTTAAAAGGTATTGGTCCAACTTATATGGATAAAACCGGGAGAAATGGTCTTCGTGTTGGAGATATTGAACTCGAGGATTTCAAAGAAAGGTACCGCGCCTTGGCCGATAAGCATGAAGCGATGATAGCTTTTTATGATGTAAATATTGAATACAACCTCGACGAATTAGAAAAAGAATTTTTTGAATCGATCGAAGAATTGAAAAAAATTGATTTCATAGATAGTGAAGAGTATTTACACCAAGCCCAAAAAGCTGGAAAAGCCATATTATGTGAAGGAGCTCAAGGCTCTTTGCTTGATGTAGATTTCGGAACATATCCTTTTGTAACTTCATCCAATACCACTGCCGCTGGCGCTTGTACTGGCTTAGGAATTGCTCCAAATAAAATAAAAGAAGTGTACGGAATATTCAAAGCTTATGTAACTCGAGTAGGAAGTGGTCCGTTTCCAACTGAACTTTTTGACGAAGATGGAGCGACAATGGCACGGGTAGGAAATGAATTTGGATCAGTTACAGGAAGACAAAGACGTTGTGGCTGGCTTGATTTAGTAGCTTTAAAATACGCCGTTCAGATAAATGGTGTAACCCAATTAATGATGATGAAAGGGGATATTCTTTCAGGATTTCCAACATTGAAAGTATGTACAGAATACAATTATAAAGGAAAAAATATCTCTCATTTTCCTTATAACATTGAGCCCGAAAACGTCACTCCTGTTTACCAAGAGCTTAAAGGATGGCAAGCTGATTTGACAGGAATGACCACTTACGATGAATTGCCAATCGAGTTGAAAGCATATATCGAATTTATAGAAAAAGAAGTTGAAGTTCCTATAAAAATTGTTTCTGTGGGGCCAGACAGAAAGCAGACAATTCTGAAATAAAAACAAGTAACACCCTAAAATATTAGGGCGTTTTTTATTTAAATTAGGAGGCGGCAAGAGCCTAGATATTATTATATTTTTAATTGGCTTATTTATTAGGCTGAGGTGTCATTCTAAGATAATATTTAATTGCTCTAAATCCTTTTGGAAATTTAGCAGGGATATCTTGATCAGAAATTGATGGGGATATTACCACTTCCTCGCCATCTTTCCAGTTTGCCGGGGTGGCCCCACACTATAATTTGCAGTCAACTGTAAACTATCAATAACACGCAGTATTTCGTCGAAATTTCTTCCAGTTGATGCTGGATATGTCAGCATCAATTTTATCTTTTTATCCGATCCAATTATAAAAACAGAACGAACCGTAAATTTATCACTGGCATTAGGATGAAGCATGTCATAAAGATTTGCAACGTGCTTGTCTTTATCTGCAATAATAGGAAAATTTACTGTTGTATTTTGAGTTTCATTAATATCTTTAATCCATTTCAAATGTGAATCCAATCCATCAACACTTAGTGCAATAATCTTTGTATTTCGCTTTACAAATTCAGGATAATAATTTGCTGCCATCCCTAATTCGGTAGTGCAAACTGGTTTGAAATCAGCTGGATGTGAAAACAAAACACCCCAGGAATCGCCTAGCCATTCATGAAAAATGTATCTTTCCGAGCGTTGTTTCCGCTTCAAAGTCTGGAGCAATATCGCCCAATCGTAATGATGCAATAAGTATGTGTGTTTTTTGATTAAAATTAATTAAAAAATCTATTCTTTTTCGTAACGTTCCATTTCTCGGTCATAAAATTCATTAGCAAGAACTATTAATCCTTCCATTTCAGCATTTAATTCGGCTTCATCTAGATCTTCTGCCTCTTCCATAAACTCAACCTCATCGTCTTTTAAATTGATGATAAATCGAGGGTAATCCAGATGAATGAGGAAAATATCTTCTGGAAAGTCCGTATTGTCACCTAATAAAAATTTTGGTAATTCCATATTTGTTGTTTAATCGGTTGTCAAATAAAATCTATTTATCAGAAAGAATTACTGGTGCATTTCCCTTACTGTTCATAAAAATAATTTTAGTATTTGGAGATGCGGCCAATTCTTTTTGAGCTTTTATAGATTCGTATTGTAATTGTTTATCCGTTAATCCCATTGAAATAATACGTTGATAATCGGCAATACCTTGTGCCTCTACTCTTTTTCTTTCAGCCTCTTGTTTCTCTTTTTGAAGTACAAAAGTCATTTTTTGAGCATCTTGTTCGGCATTGATTTTGCTTTCGATAGACGCTTTCACAGAAGTAGGAAGATTAATATTTCGAATCAATAATTGCTCCAGCACTAGTCCTCTAGTCTTAAAATCAGCTTCTATTGTTTTAAAAATACGTTGTTGAAATTCGTTTCTTTTTGTAGAATACAATGCCACAGCATCATAATAAACAGCATTGTCCCGTATGCGTGTTCGGGTAACGGGGCGTACAATTTTATCCGTATAATTTACCCCTATTTGCTTGAATATTTTAGGGGCATCATTTGGAGTAATTCGATACAAAACCGTTAAATCAATAACCACTTCCAATCCATCATTCGACAACACGCGAATGGCATCATCTCCTTCTTGCGACCCTTCTCCATGAATGGCAGACATGGTATAATTTTGAGTTTGAATATCAAAATCTGTTACCTCTAAAAGCGGGTTTATCAAATGCAAACCACTTTCCAATACATCAGACTGAACACTTCCGTAAAGCGATTGAACACCTACTTTTCCCGCATCAATTTGTTTGAACATCGAAGAGAAAACTCCCAATGCAATTACTATAACTCCAATCACTTTAAGCGTATTCGAAAATTTCGAAAATGGATTACTTACATTGGTTTTTAATGTGAAACTTACAATCCATAAAATCACCCCAATAATTATAAATAGTATCATTTTTTTTGAATTTTAGTTAGTGTTTATATTATCGCTGGAAATTATATCACTTTATAAAAAATTTAAATTTCAAAGATTTATTTAGTCAACTTTCTCGTTAATCCCGCAAAGCGAATATACAAAAAAAAAGCTGCTGTTGACAATCCTGCTAGAAGTCCTATCCAAATTCCAGTCGCTCCCAAATTGGCATGTTTTCCTAAATAAAATGAAATTGGAAACCCTACCATCCAATACGCCATAAAAGTAATATACATAGGAATTTTAACATCCTGCAAGCCTCGTAGAGCACCGAGAACCACTACCTGAATTCCATCTGAAATTTGAAACACGGCTGCTACCAAAAGCAATTTAGACGCAATACTTATGATTTCGTTATTATCTAAAACTTGGGAAGAATCCGACATATTCAAAAATAAATGCGGGAGGTAGTTATGCGAAATCACGAAAATAATACCGAAAATAATTTCTACTATAATAGTTAACAAAAAAATTGAGCGAGCAACAGTAATCATTTGTTTATAATCTTTCAACCCTTTGGCATTGCTAACCCTTATCATTGCAGCAACACTAAAGCCCATAGCGACCATAAAAGTGGATGAAGCAAGCGTTAATGCAATTTGATTAGCCGCCTGACTGTTTTTTCCTAGAGAGCCCGAAAGCCAAATTGCTGCTGTGAACAAAGTTACTTCAAACAACATTTGCATAGCCGATGGAAGACCAAGATTGATGATTTTATTCAAGATTGATTTTCGAATTTCGTTGAAACTGAAATTCTTGAAATATCTTTTAAAAAGTGCATTTTTTCGAAGTAAAAAGTGAACAAAAACCACCATCATAATTCGGGAAATTACAGTTCCCAAGGCTGCTCCCAGAATTCCCAATTTTGGAAAACCCCAAACACCATAAATCAACACATAATTAAAAAAAATGTGAACCACATTGGCCAAATAAATGGCATACATCGGATATTTTGTTTGTGACAAACCATCTGCAAATTGCTTGTATCCCTGAAAAATAATAACCGGAATTAACGAAAAAGCAACCCAATCAATGTAAGGGGCAGCCATATTGACGACTGCTACAGGTTGATGCATCAAATTCATTATTGGTTTTGACAAAACAATCATAACAAATACAGCAATTCCTAGAATAGTACATAGTAGTAATCCGTGATGAAAAGTGGTTCGGATTTTTTTATCATCTTTTTCGGCATCAGCTTCAGCAATCAAAGGTGTAATAGCTGTTGAAAATCCAATCCCTAATGACAATCCAATAAAGATAAAACTATTGCCTAAGGAAACCGCTGCCAACTCAGTAGAACCAAGATTGCCCACCATAAAATTATCAACAATCCCTATTAAAGTATGACCGAGCATTCCAAGTATAACAGGATAGGCCAATCTTAAATTATAGGAAAACTCGTTTGTATATTGGGGGAAACTCACTTAGGATTATTTTGGTTGGCAAAGGTATAGTAAAACATCCCGCACTTCTATTTTGAATTTGATTTTTATTTAATCTTAAACTTCTTTGAATTCCAACCTCACGCTTCCATCCTCATCAATTTTTGTCAATTTGATTTCACGCAAAGTGTTAACCAATTCTGGATTCCAAGGCGTTTTAACCCGAACATAATTTTCGGTAAAACCGTGAATATAACCTTCTTTATTTTCAGATTCAAAAAGGACAGTTCTGTTTGTTCCTATCTGGCTCTCATAAAAAGCACGACGTTTTTTTACCGATAATCCACGCAACATTTTACTGCGTTTCGCTCGGACATTAGCAGGAACAGGGTCTTCCATTTCGGCTGCTTCGGTATTATCGCGTTCCGAATAGGTAAAAACATGTAAATAGGAAATATTCAAATCGTTCAAAAAATGATAGGTTTCTAGAAAATGTTCATCGGTCTCTCCAGGAAAACCTACAATCACATCCACACCAATACAAGCATCAGGCATCACTTCCCTAATTTTATTTACTCGTTCGGTATATATTTCGCGAAGGTAACGGCGTTTCATCAACTTCAAGATTTGGTTGCTTCCGGATTGCAATGGGATATGAAAATGCGGCACAAAAGTGCGGCTTTTGGAAACAAATTCAATAGTTTCATTTCTTAATAAATTAGGTTCGATAGAAGAAATTCTCAAACGTTCAATCCCTTCTACTTTATCCAATGCCTGAACTAATTCCAAAAAAGTATGTTCGTGTTTTTTGTTACCAAATTCCCCTTTTCCATAATCGCCAATATTTACTCCCGTCAATACAATTTCTTTTATGTTTTGCGAGGATATTTCCTTGGCATTTTTCAACACATTTTCCAATTCGTCGCTTCTGGAAATTCCTCGCGCCAAGGGAATCGTGCAATAGGTACATTTATAATCGCAACCGTCCTGAACTTTCAAGAAAGCACGCGTTCTGTCGCCAATGGAATAACTGCCTACATAGAAATCGGCTTCGGCAATCTCGCAAGAATGGACTTCACCAAAATCATTTTTTGATAAATCATTGATATAATCGGTAATTTTGAATTTTTCGGTAGCGCCCAAAACCAAATCTACACCATCAACAGCGGCTAATTCCTCGGGTTTCAATTGGGCATAACAACCAACGGCAGCAATAAAAGCTTTATCATTGAGTTTCATTGCTTTTCGTACGACTTGCTTGAATTGTTTGTCGGCATTTTCAGTCACGGAACAGGTATTAATGACATACATATCAGCGACTTCTTCAAAATCGACACGGTCAAACCCTTCATCCTGAATGCTTCTAGCAATGGTAGCTGTTTCGGAGAAATTTAGCTTGCAACCTAAAGTATAAAAGGCTACTTTTTTTCTATTTTCCATAAGTGTTCTCCATTAATGAAATCGTTGTCAAAAAATTGAGACTGCAAATTTACGGACAAAAACTTTAAAATAAAATCAATAATTCACTAAGAAAGAGAAACAAATAAAAAACCACAACTACTTTAGCAATTGTGGCTCTTTTTAAATTTTAAAATTAGACCATTTTCAAATCAATCTTTCCTCCATTTTTTAGTTTCTTCAAAAACGTGTTGCAAGATGTTGGCTTCTTTTTCATCGAAGTCAACTCCTCTACGACTCATTACCAATCGGGCGGTTTCAAAAGCTTTTTTGGTCATATAAATAGTAAAACCTGCCGCTCCACCCCATGAAAAACTAGGCACAAAGTTGCGTGGAAATCCAGCCCCAAAAATATTGGCACTAACACCCACAACAGTTCCGGTGTTGAACATCGTATTGATACCACATTTACTGTGATCCCCCATCATTAATCCACAAAACTGAAGTCCTGTTTTTTCAAAAGCTTCCGTTTCATAACTCCACAATTTTACTTCTTCGTAGTTGTTTTTTAAATTAGAATTATTACTGTCGGCACCAATATTGCACCATTCCCCCAAAACAGAATTCCCTAAAAACCCATCGTGTCCTTTATTGGAATAGCCAAACAATACGGAATTGTTCACTTCTCCACCAATTCTGGAATGCGGTCCAACGGTTGTTGCTCCATATACTTTTGTTGCCAACTTCACGACGGCTCCTTCGCACAAAGCAAAAGGGCCACGAATAACAGCACCTTCCATTATCTCAGCATTTTTACCAATATAAATGGGACCTGTAGAAGCATTTAAGGTTACGAATTCAAGCTTTGCCCCTTCCTCAATAAAAATGTTTTCTTTTGCAATAGTATTGACACTTTTAGGAATGGGTTGCGATTTTCTACCTTCGGTTAGTAATTCGAAATCTTCTCGAATCGCAGCATCATTTTTGGAAAAAATATCCCAAGTGTGCTCTAATCTTAAACATTCACTTTCGAATTCTAAAATTTCATACGTTTCGAAATTGACTTCTTCTTGATTTTCGCTAGTATAAAAAGCGATAACATCCTCTCCTTTAAAAATCGCTTGATTCGATTCGAGATTACTAACCAATTCAGCCAAAAAAGCATTGGGAATAAAGGAAGCGTTTATCATAACATTTTCCTCCATTTCGACCATGGGGAATTTATCTGAAAGATATTCCTCCGTTAAAGTAGTAGTAGTCGAGCCCAAACGCATTTCCCATTTTTGGCGAATCGTCATTATACCAATCAGAATGTCAGCAACTGGCCGGGTGAAAGTAAAGGGCAATAAAGCATTTCTTGCTGGTCCGTCGAAAAGTATATAATTCATTTGATACGGGTTCAAAGTTATAAAAGTTCAAAGTTACAAAGATTTAAATAGCAATTAAAATAAAAAAGCCCCACAAATTGTGAGGCTTCCTAAAGTATAAAACTGATAAATATTATTTACCGTGTTTAGCGTATTTAGTTTTGAATTTATCGATACGTCCAGCAGTATCAATAAGTTTAGATTTTCCTGTGTAAAAAGGATGAGAAGTTCTTGAAATCTCTAATTTAACAACTGGATATTCAACACCATCAACAGTGATTGTTTCTCTTGTATCTGCAGTAGATTTAGTAATAAAAACATCTTCATTTGACATGTCTTTGAAGGCAACTAATCTGTAATTTTCTGGGTGAATTTCTTTTTTCATCTTTATTTTATTTATTTTTTGAGCGTTTTAATTTTGAAGCTTTCTCCTAGTTAGAAAAAGGTATAAATGCAACTACTCTTTTTGTTTAAATCTCTCCATTTATTTTTGAGATTGCAAATCTACAATTATTTTTCAATAATCAAATGTTTGTATTGCTTTTTTTTATAATCCTATAAAAACATTTTTTGTCCTTGAATATATAGGGAATTGCTATATTTGTCGATTAATAAACAAACTCTTTAATATATGGATGAGATTATAAAGAAAAACGGAGTGTTATTTGGGGTAATTACTGGTTTAGTTTCCGTTTTAATCACTACTTTAATTTATTCCATAGATTTGAAATTATTTATTTCTATGTGGATTGGTTTTGCAAGTATTTGTGCTTATATAATTATTGGAGTTATTTTACTTTCTAAAACAAAAAAAGACTTAAAGGGAGTATTTACTTTTAAAGACGCTTTCACTACTTATTTTATTTCGGCCATAATTGGAATTTTAATATCTGTGACTTTTAATTTCATTTTATTCAATTTGATTGATCCAGCTGTAAAAAACACTCTTAAAGACTTAACAATAAAATATATGGCAGATACAATGCAGGAATTCAACACTCCTGCGTCTGCAATAAATGAAGCAATGAAAAAAATTCAAGAAAACGACCCTTATTCCGCTATTGAATTAGTTAAGGGCTCTATATTTAAAATCGCATTTAGTGCCCTTTTTGGGCTAATATTAGCATTGATTCTTAAAAGCAAATCTTCACACGAATAAAATCATAAATGAATTTATCCATACTTATCCCGCTTCTTAATGAAGAGGAATCACTTAAAGAGTTATACAACTGGATTATTTCGGTTATGAAATCAAACAATTACTCCTACGAAGTCATTTTTATCGATGACGGAAGTGCTGATGCTTCTTGGTCTATTATCGAAGATCTAGCTGCCGAAGATTCGAACGTAAAAGGCATTCGATTCATGAAAAACTTTGGAAAATCACAAGCCTTACACGCTGGTTTTAATAAGGCTCAAGGTGATGTCGTCATCACCATGGATGCTGATTTACAAGATAGTCCCGAAGAAATCCCAGGATTATACAATATGATTACCAACCAAAATTTTGATTTGGTTTCTGGCTGGAAAAAGAAACGATACGATTCTGTTTTTTCCAAAAACTTGCCTTCTAAACTATTTAATTGGGCTGCTAGAAAAACATCCGGAGTTGAATTAAATGATTTTAATTGTGGATTGAAAGCTTACAAAAATATAGTTGTAAAAAATATTGAGGTTTCAGGCGAAATGCATCGTTACATTCCCGTTTTGGCGAAAAATGCGGGTTTTAGTAAAATTGGCGAAAAAGTGGTGCAACACCAAGCTAGAAAATACGGAGAAACTAAATTTGGAATGGAGCGCTTCATCAATGGTTTTTTGGATTTAATCACCATTTGGTTCTTGTCAAAATTCGGAAAAAGACCCATGCACTTGTTTGGGGCTATGGGTTCGCTAATGTTTATTATTGGTTTTCTTTCGGCCGGCCTCATTGGTTTTATGAAATTATATAAATTATATCATGGATTGCCTTATGATTTAGTAACTAATAACCCTTGGTTTTACATATCGTTAACTACTATGATTATAGGCACCCAATTCTTCTTGGCAGGATTTCTAGGTGAAATCATATTAAGAACAAAGAATAATGAAAAGCAATATAAAGTTGCTAAAGAACTCAATTAATTCTAAAAAAGACATTTAATTTTTTAAAATGAAAATCAAACAAAATATTTTAGACGCAGTAAACGAATGGCTAAAGCCTTCATTTGACCAAGAAACACAAGAAGCGGTTAAAAATATAATGACAAATTCTCCTAAGGAACTTGAAGAGAGTTTTTACAAAAATTTGGAGTTTGGAACCGGCGGAATGCGAGGTGTCATGGGCGTTGGAAACAATCGCATCAACAAATACACTCTAGGGAAAAGCACCCAAGGGCTTTCTGATTATTTACACATCGCATTTCCAAAACAACCACTAAAAGCCGTTATCGCTTTTGACTGCCGACATAACAGCAAAACGTTGGCTAAAACAGTTGCCGATGTTTTCTCTGCAAACAACATTGAAGTTTATTTATTTTCGGATTTACGACCCACTCCAGAATTGTCTTTTGCCCTAAAATATTTGGGTTGCCAATGTGGAATTGTACTTACTGCTTCTCATAATCCTCCTGAATACAATGGCTATAAAGTGTATTGGGAAGACGGCGGACAAATTGTTCCGCCAGAAGATGACGCCATTATCAATACTATCGAAAATCTAAATTACAACCAAATTAAGTTTACTGCAAACGAAGATTTGATTCATTACATTGATACTGAAATTGATCAAGCTTTCATAAAATCTACTATCGAAAACGCTAGTTTTGGAACATCACAAGAAGCAAAAGACAATCTGAATATCGTTTTCACTTCATTACACGGAACCTCCATAACATTGGTTCCCGATACTTTTGCACAAGCAGGATATAAAAATGTAAACATTGTTGAAGAACAAAGAACTCCAAATGGGGATTTTCCAACTGTTAAATCTCCAAATCCCGAAGAACCAGAGGCATTGGCATTAGCATTGGCATTAGCCGATAAAACCAACTCGGATATTGTAATTGGAACCGATCCAGATTGTGACCGTTTAGGAGTTGCTGTACGGAATAATGACGGTCAAATGACATTATTGAATGGCAATCAATCAATGATTTTAATGACCTCCTTTTTATTGGAAGAATGGAAAAAAGCAGGGAAAATTAATGGAAAACAATTCGTGGGTTCAACCATAGTTTCCACCCCTATGATAATGGAATTAGCTTCATCTTATGGTGTAGAATTTAAAGTAGGCTTAACTGGATTCAAATGGATCGCCAAAATGATTAAGGATTTTCCGGAATTAGAATTTATTGGCGGTGGCGAAGAAAGTTTCGGATATATGGTGGGCGATGCTGTTCGAGATAAAGATGCCGTTGCAGCTACTTTGTTGATATGCGAAGTGGTGGCTCAAGCCAAAGCAAAAGGAAGTAGCGTTTATAAAGAACTTTTAAAATTATATGTTGATCATGGTTTTTATAAAGAACATTTGATTTCGATTACTAAAAAAGGAATGGAAGGCTTGGCTGAAATTAATCAAATGATGGTTTCGTTACGTGAAAACCCTTTAAAAGAAATCAACGGACAAAGAGTAATTATGCTGGAAGATTACAAATCATCTGTTGCCAAAAATTTACTTACTGGTGAAGAAGAAACAATGGATATGCCTAAAGCAGATGTGTTGATTTATTATACTGAGGACGGTTCTAAGATTTGTGCTAGACCAAGCGGAACTGAACCAAAAATTAAATTTTACATCAGCGTAAATGCAGGACTTGATACAGTTGAGAATTTCACTAAAGTGGAAAGTATTTTAAATAAAAAAATAAAAAATATTATTGAATCAATGCAATTGAGCTAATGACTAATTTCAAGAAAATATTTCCTTTTATAATTCCGTATAAAAAATACGCCTACTTCAACATATTTTTTAATGTGATGTATGCACTTTTTAGCACACTTTCTTTTATGTCATTAATCCCGATGATGCAAGTGTTATTTGACCAAACCAAAAGAAATACAATAGTACCAATCTATAAAGGAATTTGGGAGTTTAAAAAATATGCCGAAGATTATTTATCTTATTATATAACCACCACTACCGACACTTTGGGAGTAGGTCATACTCTATCTATTATGGTTGCGGTAATTATTTCAATTTTTTTATTGAAAAATTTGAGTGATTATTTAGCTATGTTTTTTATTACCTTTTTAAGGAATGCCGTTTTAAGAGACATGCGGAATGCAATGTATAAAAAAACACTCGATTTACCCCTTTCCTTCTTTTCAGAAAAAAGAAAAGGAGATACCATTGCTAGGATTTCAGCAGATGTCAATGAAGTGCAAACGTCTTTCCTTTCAATATTAGAACTAATCGTAAAAGAGCCCTTGACAATTGTTTTTACCATAATTGCCATGCTTAGCATTAGTGTCAAACTGACTCTTTTTGTGTTTGTTTTTATTCCTCTTTCATCATACGTTATTTCACTTATCGGGAAACAATTAAAAAGGAAATCAACACGAGCTCAACAAGAACAAGGTATTTTTTTATCGACTATAGAAGAGACTCTTGGTGGATTAAAAGTCGTGAAAGGGTATAATTCCGAGAAATATTTCAACCGTATTTTTCAAGAATCGACCCAACGTTTTTTTACATTATCGAATAGTATTGGAAACAGACAAAACCTAGCTTCTCCGGTAAGCGAATTTATGGGCATCATGGTAATCGCCATTTTGCTTTGGTATGGTGGACACATGGTTTTGATAGAGAAAACCTTGAACGGCGCTTCATTTATAGCTTATATGGGATTGGCTTATAATATTTTGACTCCGGCAAAATCAATTTCGAAAGCATCCTACGCTATCAAAAGAGGAAATGCTGCGGCAGAGCGAGTTTTGGAAATTTTAGAACAAGAAAACACAATCAAAAGCAAGAAAGATGCGCTGAAAAAAAATTCGTTTGAATCTAAAATTACTATACAAAATATTAACTTTAAATACAAAGATGATGTTGTTTTAAAGAATTTTTCACTCGAAGTAAAAAAGGGACAAACTGTGGCGCTCGTTGGTCAATCGGGAAGTGGAAAAAGCACCATTGCTAATTTATTGACTCGCTTCTACGATGTGAATGAGGGGACAATTTTAATTGATGCTGACAACATAAAAGAGATGGATTTACAATCACTTCGGGGGTTGATGGGATTGGTAACCCAAGACAGCATTTTATTTAACGACACTATAAAAGCCAATATTTCATTAGGAAAATTGAACGCAACTGATGATGAAATTATTGAAGCTTTGAAGATTGCAAATGCTTATGAATTTGTCATAGACTTACCTCTTGGTATTTACACCAATATTGGCGACAGCGGTAACAAACTTTCGGGTGGTCAAAAACAACGATTGTCCATTGCGCGAGCAGTTTTAAAAAATCCTCCAATCATGATTTTGGACGAAGCCACTTCGGCATTGGACACTGAAAGTGAAAAATTCGTGCAAGTCGCGTTAGAAAACATGATGCAAAATAGGACTTCTATTGTTATTGCACACCGCCTTTCGACCATTCAAAAAGCTGACAAGATTGTGGTGCTGCAAAAAGGAGAAATTGTGGAACAGGGAACCCACGACGAACTAATTGCAATGAACGGAACGTATCATAAATTAGTGACAATGCAGTCTTTCGAGTAGGATTGTAGATTTTTGATTTAACATTACAACCTCGCATTCAGCTTCACGCTAAAAACTCTTGTGGTCATATAATTAGGGATGGCGTATTGATTTTTCGAATATACATCACGCACCCATGTATTAGTAATAGCATTTTGATTGTTAAAAAGATTGAAAATTTCTAATCCTAAGGCTAGTTCCTTGACATTTTTCAACCAGCTTTTAGTGGAGGTATTTTTGCTGTCGATAATAACTTTAGAAAAACCTACATCCACACGGCGGTAATCATTCAATCTGTTTTGGTACAAATAAGGATCAGCATAGGAAGGTGAACCTCCAGGCAATCCGGTGTTGTATACCAAATTTAAATATAATTTCACTGTTGGAATATTTGGCATAAAATCTTGAAACAAAAGTCCGAATTTTAGTCTTTGGTCTGTTGGCCTGGCAATATACCCTTTGTCATCACTATTTTCTTCCGTTTTTAGATACCCAAAACTAAACCAAGATTCGGTTCCAGGAACAAATTCACCATTCAATCGAAAATCAAATCCTTGCGCATATCCCTTGGCATTATTAGTGGCGGCATAGCGAATTCGAACATTATCTAAAGTATAAGGATTGACATCCGAAAGCGATTTATAATACAATTCAGAAACCATTTTGAATGGACGTTCCCACATTTTGAAATTATAATCATTGCTTAAAACAAGATGAATGGATTGTTGTGCTTTGACATCGGGTTGCACAACTCCCTCAGAGTTCCTCAACTCCCTATAAAATGGCGGTTGATGGTACAATCCTCCGGATAGTCTAAAAAACACATCTTTTTTCCAATTGGGTTTTAAGGTAAATTGCGCTCTTGGACTAAATGTAATTTGACTTTCGCTAGTGGAATTATAGGATTCAATTTGCCACTGGTGCATTCTGACTCCCGCATTAAACCACACTTCGTTATTGCCTATATTTCCTTTTCGACTCCATTGTGCATAACCTGAAAACCGATTAATGGTAACATAATTTGTAGCTCTTACATTTTGGTAAGGAACCAAAGGCCCTATGTAAGGAGAATATGGTTGATCTTTTTTAAGTAAAATTTTGGGAGGATTTATCGAAAAACCAGCCGAATCAATCACTTCCCATTCGACTACTCTATCACGGATGGATTCTCTGGTATATTTTATCCCCCACTCCAACTGATTTTTTTTCCAATTATGAAATCCTTTTAGCTCAGCATTCACAATTAGCGCATCCAAATCATTTCTAGCATGATTGAGTTGGCCGCCAATTCCTTTTGAAAAGGACACATTACCGAAGGTTTCGGAACCAATATTAGAATCCACTTCGCCCAGCCTATACTCAGCCAAAATATCAAAATATTCTTGCTCCTGAGTATGATAAGCTGAAGCGATAAACTTATAGATGGATCTTTCTGATGCAACAAAAGTAGATTTTACCGCTCCAAAGTAGGTGCCGTATTTATCCTTTTCCTGACCTTCATAATAGATTAATAAAGCCTTCGGGTCATCAATGGTGCCAAAATTAGTTTGACGTGTCAAGGGTTGGTATTGGTATTTGTTTTGGGAGATATTACCCAGAAAACTCCATTGCCATTTGGCAGAGGCATTGAAATTTAAATTTGTTTGAATATCGGCAAACGTGGGGGCGTAATTCGTTTCAGTTTCTTGGCTTTTCACTAAAAGACTATTGTTTCGATACCTAACTCCAGTAATTGCTGACCATTTTTTGTTTTTGGAAACGGCGTCAATGGCGAGACTTCCGCCAAGAAAACTCGCTTCAAGAGTTGCTCCAAATTTGATTGGTTTTCTATAGGTTATATCCAATACAGAGGACAATTTATCTCCAAATTTTGCTTGGAACCCTCCTGCGGAAAAATCAATATTTTGAACTAAATCCGTATTGGTAAAACTCAATCCTTCTTGCTGGCCTGAACGTATCAGAAAAGGACGATAAACTTCAATTTCATTCACATAAACTAGATTTTCATCATAGTTACCACCCCGAACCGCATATTGTGTACTTAATTCATTATTGGAGTTTACCCCCGGCAAGGATTTTAAAATATTTTCTACACCGGCATTTGCGCCAGGAATTCTTCGGATGATTTCTGGTTCTAAACTTGTAATTCCTTGAACCCTTTTTTTGTTGTTTGCCACAATCACAACTTCTCCCATTTGCTCCTCTTGGTCATTCATAACCAAGTTGAATTCATAAGACTCATTGGACTTTAAGGTAAGAACTACGGTTGCTTTTTTTAAAGAGATATGCGAAAAGATAATTCCTACTTTTTTATTTGCAGGAACAGTAATGTTGTAAAAACCATTGGCATTAGACTGAACTCCAACGCCTAAGCAAGAGATATTTGCGTTTTCAACTGGTTGGTTTTTTTTGTCAAGAATTACTCCTTTTACTGTGGCGGATTGTGCTAAAATCACAGTGTTTACAGAGAAAAAAAAGAAAAATGGTATTATTTTATTTATACTCAAGGAAATTAATTTTTATTTTTTTTGACTTCTAAAAAAATGAGTTTCAAAGGTAGTAGAATTTCCAACATTATCAATAACAACTACTTTTAATTCATTTGCACCTTCGGCAACAATACCATGGCTAAAATCATGGGTGATTCTTTTGGTTTTATTGTCATATTCGAATAAGATCCAGTTTCCGTTTAAATAGCCATTATACGATTTTATACCCGAAAGACTATCGCTAATAGTCAATTGAATAGCCATTTTATCGGTTAGCCATTTCCCTTCGATAGATTTTGCAATAGTGATTTTTGGGGCTATGGTATCCAGTACCAAGGAAAACTTTCCTAAATTTTTTACTTTGGTTGTGAAAACAGCATCTTTATAAAGAGTTGGATTATACCTTATTTTTACATCTTCAATAGAAGCAATGAACAATTTTTCTCTTTGGGCTTCAGTATGTTTGTTGTCCTCTATTGAAATGGTGAAATTTGTATGTGCGGGAACCGTATCATCGTGAAGAAATAAAGTGTCATTTTTTACATCAAAATTCAAATAAAAATCGTCATAAAAAGTTCCCGCTGAAAAGAAAACCGACATGTTTTCCTTGGCGAAATTGCAGTCTTTGTTTGCCTTAACCAAATATTTCGAAAGGACTGGTTCTTGACCAATAATCGAGGGTTGTTCATTATACTTTATTGGAATAGAAACGGTAGTTTTATTGCCATAAAAATCAGAAACTTCAATTCGGTAAAGAGAGGCCAAATTGGGAACCGCCGAAAGAATACCATTGGATTCGTCCGTTTTGATTATACTGAGCTTATAAGGGGTTTTCATAAATAATTTTTGAATTCTCTGTTGCGTTTTTTTATATCTTGAATAATCAATAAGTGCATTTACATTCCGCATTTCGTCAAAAGAATAGGTGTCAAACTGATAGCCAAAGTTTGGCAAACCATTATAAAAAGTCTGCACTTTATATACTCCATTTTGGTTAAATGACACATCATCATAATCTGAAGTATTTATGCCAAAGCCTATTTTTCCATTAGCAATCACTTTATCCGATAAATAAGTTCCATCTTTTTGCAACATCAGGTTGAGTAATAAGGGACGTTTAGATTGATTGACGGTGGTTGCCTCCGTTAAAGGGTAAACATAAATGCTGGAAAATATGGGTTTTTTGGTATCTTTCAACAATTTATCAAAACCAAAAAGCATTGGATTTATAATATTTTCAGTACGATTGTCCCGAAATTCAAAATGCAAATGTGGCCCTTCAGAACCACCTGTGTTCCCTGAAAGCGCAATAATTTGCCCTTTCTTGACAACCAAGTCTCCGGGCTTCAGATATACTTCAATTTCAAAAGAGCGCTCCTTATAATGAGATTTTTTTATAAAATCTTCAATTGGACCAAAGGCTCTTTGCAAATGTCCATAAACCGATGTATACCCATTAGGATGGGTAATATAAATAGCTTTGCCGTTTCCGAAAGTAGAAATCTTAATTCTTGAAACATATCCATCTGCAACGGCATAAACGTTTAATCCCTCTTTTTGCATTGTTTTTAAATCAAAACCTGCATGAAAATGATTCGGCCTCAACTCGCCAAAATTGCCAGACAACTGCAGAGGAATATCTAGCGGTGACCTAAAATAGTCTTTTGGATAATCTGTTTGAGCAAAAAGGGAACAGCTAAATAATGCAATAAATAAGTGAAATCTCATCCTATACTTTTTTTGCTAAGGTAAAAAAAATCATTAAAAAAAATATAAATACAATACGCTGTTTTTTAGTAAATTACGGATTTTAATGTAAAAAAACAAATAAAATATTGGAATACTAAAAAGGAATACTAACTTTGTAAGATTAAGTAATACGTAGGATATATTATGAGTGTAATTGCAGAAATTATTGATACTCTTGAAAATAAGATCGGAAAACTTTTTATAAAGATAAATAGTTTAGAGAAAAATAATCAAGATTTGAAAATGGATTTAGGCAATGCCGCGCAAACCATACAAAGTCAGTCTCAAGAGATTGATGCGTTAAGATCGCAGTATGAAACACTTAAAATAGCCAACGGATTATTAGGCAGTGAGCATAATAAAAGAGAAACAAAGCTTAAAATAAATTCATTAATTCGTGAAATTGATTACTGTATAGCACAGCTATCTGATTAGTAAAAGATATGGACGAAAAGCTTAAAATTAAAATATCAATTGCAGACAGGGTATATCCATTAACGGTAGAACTGTCTCAGGAAGAAGGGCTCAGAAGCGCTTCAAAAAAAATTGATGTGATGATAAAGCAATTTGAAGAAAATTATGCCGTTCGTGATAAGCAGGATGTATTGGCGATGTGTGCCTTGCAATTTGCTTCACAATCCGAACAAAAACAAATTGACAATGCCATAGATGGCGAAGAGACCATTGAGAGAATTAAAAAAATCAATGCCACTTTAGATCAATATCTCAAAGAGTAAACACGTTCTTTACAATAACTAAGATACTGCCTACATTAGTTCATATTTGGTAAACTCAACACTAACAAATTAGAATGAGCCAGTCTTCACTACTATAGTACGTCCTGATTCGTCAGGAAAACTTGAACAGTGAGTTAGCTCAAAACTTGTCTTTCCGAGTTTATTCAAGCAACCTAATGTAGGCTTTTTTTATATATAAATTTTAATAAATATGGACATTTTAACAATAATTATTTCAGGAATAGGGGGCGTTGCAGGAGGTTTTGGTATAGCCAAAACAATAGAAAAAAGCAATATTTCCAATTTAATCAAAGGCGCAAAAAAAGAAGCTGCTTCAATATTAAAAGACGCCAATCTTGAGGCCGAAAACATCAAAAAAGATAAAATTCTTCAAGCAAAGGAAAAGTTTATCGAATTGAAATCAGAACACGAGCAAGTAATTTTGTCTCGTGACCAAAAGATGGCAGAAGTGGAGAAAAGAATTCGAGACAAGGAATCCCTAATTTCGAGTGAATTATCCAAAACTAAAAAAATAAATGACGATTTTGAAGCTAAAACTATAGAATACAATGCTAAAATTGAAACTTTAGACAAAAAACAAGTAGAAGTTGACAAGATGCACAAAAGTCAACTCCAACACCTAGAAGTTATTTCTGGATTGTCTACTGAAGATGCCAAAAATCAATTGATTGAAGGTTTACGATCTGAAGCCAAATCCCAGGCGATGTCCCTCATTCAAGACACTATTGAAGAAGCAAAATTAACCGCTCAACAAGAGGCCAAGAAAATCATTATCAACACCATTCAACGTGTTGGCACAGAAGAGGCGGTAGAAAATTGTGTATCGGTGTTCAATATTGAATCGGATGATGTAAAAGGAAGAATTATTGGTCGTGAAGGAAGAAACATCAGGGCGATTGAAGCTGCCACTGGAGTAGAAATCATTGTGGATGACACCCCAGAAGCCATTATCCTTTCATGTTTTGATCCAGTTCGTAGAGAAATAGCACGCCTGTCTTTGCACAAATTAGTGACCGATGGACGTATCCATCCGGCACGTATTGAAGAGGTGGTGGAAAAAACCACTAAACAAATTAATGATGAAATCATAGAGGTAGGTAAACGTACCGTTATCGATTTAGGAATACACGGTTTACATCCAGAATTGATTAAAGTGGTTGGTCGAATGAAATACCGTTCTTCTTATGGACAAAACTTATTGCAACACTCGCGCGAAGTTTCTAAGCTTTGTGGTATCATGGCTGCCGAATTGGGTTTAAACGTAAAACTGGCTAAAAGAGCCGGATTATTACATGATATCGGGAAAGTTCCTGATGCGGAAAGTGATTTACCGCACGCTTTGTTAGGAATGCAATGGGCTGAGAAATATGGTGAAAAAGAAGAAGTTTGCAATGCTATTGGAGCACACCACGATGAAATTGAAATGAAGTCATTATTATCCCCAATTATCCAAGTTTGTGATGCAATTTCAGGCGCTAGACCTGGTGCAAGAAGACAAGTTTTGGATTCTTATATTCAACGTTTAAAAGATTTGGAAGAAGTAGCTTATGGATTTAGCGGTGTTAAAAATGCCTACGCCATTCAAGCGGGAAGAGAACTAAGAGTTATTGTAGAAAGCGAAAAAGTTTCCGATGACAATGCAGCCTCTTTATCTTTCGAAATTTCACAAAAAATTCAAACTGAAATGACCTATCCTGGTCAGGTAAAAGTTACCGTAATTAGAGAAACAAGAGCGGTAAATATTGCTAAATAGTTTTTTAAAAAATCCCAATTTAAAATTCCAAATTCCAATGGTATCTATTGGAATTTGGAATTTTTTTATTGCAATTTAATCCCTACTTTCTAGGGTGAAAAGAATTTATGACTTGAGCCAAAAATTTTCGATCCAGATGCACGTAAATTTCTGTGGTAGTAATTGACTCATGACCTAGCATAAGCTGAATGGAACGTAAATCGGCGCCATTTTCCAGAAGATGAGTAGCAAAGGAATGGCGAAGCGTATGCGGACTTATGTTTTTATTTAATGCGGTTTTAATAGCCAAATCTTTTATAATAGTAAACAGCATCGCTCTCGAAAGTTGGGATCCTCGCCTATTCAAAAAAAGGGTATCCTCAAAACCCTTCTTTATATTCAAATGAATTCGCACATTGTCTTTATAGAAATTAATATACTTTTGAGTGGAATTGGCTATAGGTACAAAACGCTGTTTATTTCCTTTACCCGTGATTTTAATAAAACCTTCTTTAAAAAATAAATCCGATATTTTTAGAGTAACCAATTCCGAAACTCGAAGCCCAGAGCCGTATAGAGTTTCTAACATGGCGCGATTGCGTTCCCCTTCGTTCGAACTTAAATCGATAGCCGAAATTAGCGCGTCAATTTCTTTAACAGACATGGTATCGGGTAGCTTTCTACCAATCTTAGGTGTTTCAATCAATTCCATAGGATTGTTTTTACGATAATCCTCAAAAATCAAATAACTAAAAAAACTCTTCAATCCCGAAATGATACGGGCTTGGGATCGCGGATTCACTTCTTTGGAGACACTATAAATGAACAGCTGAATGGTTTCTTCTCCGATATTTATGGGAGATACAGCAAACGAATTATTTTCTAAAAAAAGACACAAGCGCTCAATATCTAACGTATAATTATCTATGGTGTTTTTAGACAAACCCCGTTCGATTTTTAAATAGGACTGATAACTCTTTATATAAACATTCCAATTCATATGTTGATATTTATTGTTTTTTATCGGTCATAAGTAATTCGCCTAACATGATTAGTGCTTGCGACAAATAATAGGTATTGCTCATTTCATGAAAGCAAAGTAAAGCTATTTTTAGACATAAAAAAACCACGGCATTGTCGTGGTTTAATACATTATACTGTAATACTGTTATAATTTGTAATTTACACCAATATTGACCGAAGAAAAAGTAAATCCCTTGACCGAAATTCTTCTATATCCTACATATAATTCCATCAGATCGTTTTGAAATCCAAATTTTGGCTGAAGTAAAAAACCGCCTCCACCTGATCCGTTGCCCAAATAAATTGAATAGCCTAAATCGGCTCCAAAGTACAAATTGTCGGCAATGGAATACTGGGATGCAATAGCAAATGGGATGAAACTATCCGTAGGGGCATTGTCTTTTCCTAAATAGGTAGAAAATCCTAATGCAAATCCCGCATCAAATTTTTTAGCTGCATTCCACGTATAGGCCACATCGGCACCAAAATTAGCAGCGTACTTATCTTTAATATCCTTTACTGGCAAACCAACATAGGTGCCGAATTTAAACCTTCCTTCTTGGGCATTTGCAAAAACAAATGCAAAAATAGCCACTGCCATTAAAATAGTTGTTTTCATGATTGTATCTCTTTAAATTTAGCACACTAAAGTTAAAGAATATAAGCTGAATTAACGATTTTTAAAGAGTCAAAACGTTGATTATCAATTTAGTAAGTTTAAAAACAAAAACCACGCCAGAGGCGTGGTTTTATATAGTAAAATTCTTAAAATTAGAAATGCAAAGCAAAACCAACTCGCACTTCAAAAACCCCTTTGTCGTTGAAATTATCATTCAAACTAAAATTATAGCGCAAACCTGGTTCAATGGAAACATTATCGCCCAAGAAAACAGCGTACCCTCCTTGAAGTCCTACCCAAAGAGGATTCTCAGGAGCGTCTTTCCAACTTGCACCAGTAAGATCTAATTGAATAGGGACTATGCTGTTGATATAATATTTCGCTCCTATTTTATAGGAGAAAGCAGCCTCATCCCCATCTGAATAACTGGAGTATCCAAGTCCGGCTTTAATGGCGAAATCATCAACAACAAAATAACCCGCTTCGCCCCCTACAGACCAATTTGCAACTCCGTCATCAGAGGTAAAACCAATTCCTGTGTTAGCGGTATGCGCAAAGGTACCTCCGCCAAAACCAGTATTGGCTTCTATTAACCATTTTCCTTCTGAGGTTTGCCCACTAGTGACCTCTTTTTTTTGATCTTGGGCATTTGCAAAACCGAATGCTAAAATTGCCGCTACTGATAAAATAATTTTTTTCATGATTGTGTTATTTAAAATTAGTTAACTAAAGTTAAAGAATACCAATCATAATTTGAATTTCTAAGCGTTAAAATCGTTGACTATCACTATTACACGATTAAACGCAAAAAACCACGCCAGAGGCGTGGTTTTTAAAACTATAATCTAGGTTTAGATTAGAACTTGTAAGTTAATCCAAATGAAGAATCATTTAAAAAGTTACGATATTCATTTAAATTTATTACTGTAGCTGATACGTCTCCTGATTTTGAATAAGTAATCAAACTTGCTAATCCCCAATTAATAGATAATTTTTGAGTTAAAAAATAATTAACCCCAATACCAGCATTCAAAACAGTAAGGTCTTTACCAAAAGAAAGTCCTGCCCCAGAATAAACTTTAAATCTTTCTCCTAAATCAAGCATGTAATACCTAGCCCCAACTCCAAAAGAAGTTGTAGATTCCAGTGACACTGTATCCCCAGTATCCGGATCAGTAGCAGTATCCCCAGAAACAGATGATAATGATGCATTGATTGAAACTTTGTCTGAAACGAAATAACCAACTGATGGAGTCAATTCTGTATAAGAACTACCATCGCTAGAAATTGATTTAATGTTTCCACCTATTGTAAAATCTCCTTTAGCAAAACCAAACGATTTAGCTTCTTGTGCATTAGCGAAGCTAATTGCGAAAACTGCAGCTGCAGTTAAAATAATTTTTTTCATAATAAATTAATTAAAGTTAGTCCGGTAAAAGTATCGGGATTTTACATCAGGAGAATTCTTATTAAAAATAGTTGTTAACATTTTAATTAACAATTCCGTATTTAATCGTAGATATATTTTCTAAATTCCTCGTAATTAGGTTCATAAAATCATTATTTAATAGTACTGGTAAAATTACAAAAAACACGAAAATCTATTTTTTAAGGAGTTTGTATAGCTTGAAGGTTAAAAAACGACCTTCAAGCTGTAAAAAAACACTCTATTGTAGTGTAGCATTTTAAAAAATTAATGTTATTTTTAAAAAAAATTAAACTCACTAGTATGAAAAAAACAATTTTAGTTGCCGCATTACTTTTTTCGGCCATAACAATCGTACAAGCCCAGTCTATTAAACTAGGAATCAAGGCAGGGATAAATTATGCCAATCAAACTAGCACAGCTATAATGATACACGGTCAAAATTACAAAACAGGAGCACTATCCAGTTACCATGCTGGCTTAGTAGCCGAACTACGTTTATTTAAAGGACTAGCGGTTCAACCAGAGTTATTATATTCCACCCAAGGCGCAACTTATAAAAATGCTTTAGGAGATATCACCAATAAGGTAGGCTACCTTGCGATTCCCGTAATGATTAAAATAGGCTTAAGCAAAAGCATCATCCTTGAATTAGGACCACAAGCCTCTTTTTTATTAAGCGAAAAGGATAATGTTAACTTATCAAAATCGAATACCTTTGATTTTGCGGTTGCCGGAGGTTTGGGACTAAAAGTCACTAAAAGCATCTTCATTCAAGCGCGATACGGCTTGGGTTTGACCGAAATATCGAAGGAGGCACAAATTAAAAATTCCGTAGTTCAAGTATCTGCTGGTATTCTGTTCTAATAAAATAAAGCATAAATTGCACACAAACCGTTTTTTATTGAAACGGTTTTTTTATTTTTACAAAATACGAATCGAAAAATACAACAGGCAAATTTCGTATTGCATTAAAAAACATATAATATAATAGGTATGAAAATTAGCATTATCAACGGACCAAATCTCAATCTACTCGGAAAACGAGAGCCAGCAGTTTATGGATCTCAAACTTTTGAAGATTATTTCAATACTTTAAAAGAAAAATTTCCGCAACTGGAATTGACTTACTATCAAAGTAATATTGAAGGCGAATTGATTGCTAAAATTCAAGAGTTGGGTTTTTCGTATGATGGCATTATACTAAATGCAGGCGCTTATACCCATACTTCGATAGGTATTGGCGATGCCATAAAAGCCATAACCACTCCGGTTGTTGAAGTGCATATTTCCAACACCTTTTCACGTGAGAGTTTCCGGCATCAATCTTATATTTCAGGGAGCGCCAAGGGGGTTATTCTTGGCTTTGGTCTGCAAAGTTATGAATTGGCTTTGTTGTCCTTTTTGTAAGTCTTATAACTTATCTCTATTCTAAATAAAAAAGGAGCTGATTTAATAGTCAGCTCCTTTTTAATATTCAGTAGGCTCTATATGAATTAAGACGTGCCCAAGTTCCTGGATTTCCTCCCGCAAAGTATCTTTGAGTATATGCGCCAGCGCGTGCCCTTCTTTTACATTAATTTCCGAATTTACTATGGCATGTAATTCCACATGGTATTTCATTCCCGCTTTTCGAATAAAACATTTTTCGGTATACACAATTCCATCCACCTGATGAGCGACTTTTCTAATGGTGGCAATTAAATCATCGTACAAATGCTCGTCCATGATTTCACCCAAGGCAGGTCTAAAAATCAAATAACTGTTGTAAAATATAAATCCTGCAGCAAAAAGCGCCGCCCAATCATCGGCAGACTCATAGCCTTTTCCTAATACCAAGGCGATAGAAATTCCGGTAAATGCCGCCACAGATGTAATAGCATCGCTTCTATGGTGCCACGCATCCGCTTTTAGAGATGAACTATTCGACTCTACGCTCCTTTTCATTACCAAACGAAAGGAATATTCTTTCCAAATAATGATGGCTCCCAGAACGACGAGCGTCCAGGGTTTTGGCAAGTCGTGAGGTGTTGCAATATTATTAAAACTTTCATAGGCAATAATGGTAGCCGAAGTAATAAGGAAGCCTACCACTAAAAAAGTGATTAATGGCTCGGCTCGTCCGTGTCCGTAGGGATGATTTTCGTCAGCAGGTCTATTGGAGTACTTTATTCCAAACAACACTAAAAACGAAGCAAAAATATCAGTAGTAGATTCAATTGCATCTGCTATTAAAGCATAAGAATTGCCAAAAAAGCCAGCGAACCCTTTAATTAATGCCATACAAACATTACCAACTATACTAAAATAGGTTGCTTTTACTGCGGTTTGTTCGTTTGTCATTTTGGAAATGTTTAAACTATGCCCTTACAATTTTGGCTCCAATGGCTCTCAATCGCTCATCAATTCGTTCGTAACCCCTATCGATTTGCTCAATATTTTGAATGGTGCTAGTTCCTTTAGCGGAAAGTGCCGCAATCAATAAGGAGATTCCCGCTCTAATATCTGGCGAAGACATGGTTGTGGCTTTCAATTGTGATTTGAAATCATGACCAATGACAACTGCCCGGTGTGGATCGCACAATATGATTTTGGCCCCCATATCAATCAATTTATCAACGAAAAACAATCTACTTTCGAACATTTTTTGATGAATAAGTACGTCTCCTCTGGCTTGGGTTGCCACAACAAGCACAATACTCAATAAATCTGGAGTAAATCCTGGCCAAGGCGCATCTGAAACCGTAAGGATCGAACCGTCAATATCGGTTTTTACTTGGTAGCCGTCTTTGTGTTCAGGAATAAAAATATCGTCGCCTCTTTTTTCTAGAGTAATACCTAGTTTTCTAAATACATTGGGTATAAGTCCAAGATTTTCCCAACTCACATCTTTAATGGTAATTTCGCTTCTGGTCATGGCTGCGAGTCCTATCCAACTTCCTATTTCAATCATATCAGGAAGAATTCTATGAGTACAACCGCCAAGCATTTCAACACCTTCGATGGTCAATAAATTAGATCCAATCCCCGAAACTTTTGCCCCCATTGCGTTCATCATTTTACACAGCTGTTGCAAATACGGTTCGCAAGCCGCATTGTAAATGGTTGTTTTTCCTTTGGCTAAAACAGCAGCCATAACAATATTTGCGGTTCCCGTTACTGACGCTTCATCTAATAGCATGTCTGCTCCAGTTAATCCATCGGGAGCTTCAACACCATAAAAATGATCCTCTCTATTGTAACGGAATTTGGCACCTAGATTGATAAAACCTTCAAAATGGGTATCTAATCTTCGTCGTCCTATTTTATCTCCACCTGGTTTTGGAATATATCCTTTTCCAAATCGGGCCAAAAGCGGTCCAACAATCATAATAGAACCTCGGAGCGATCCTCCTTCTTTCTTGAAGGCTTCGGTTTCTAAATAGTTTACATTTACCTCATCAGCTTGAAAAGTATAAGACCCAGAACCTATTTTTTGGATTTTAACGCCTAAATTTCCTAAAAGGGTAATTAGTTTATTAATATCAATTATATCTGGAATATTATTGATAGTCACTTTTTCGGGTGTCAATAATATGGCGCACAAAATTTGCAACGCTTCATTTTTAGCTCCTTGTGGTGTGATTTCACCTTTAAGGCTAAGGCCTCCTTCTATTTTAAAAATTCCCATTTTTTTAGGTTATGGGTTATAGGTTTTGGATTTTGGATTGACAGTATCAAACCCTTAACGCATCACCTATAACTGATTTACAAAGGTTTTCTGTTTTGGTTTTTATGTGTCGGAGACTTTCCGACTTTTGCATTTTTGTTGCTCTGAATTTTAGGTTGACCCCCAGGTGTGATTTTATTAGATACCCGCTTATTGGTGCGCAACAAATCTGTAGTGTTTAAAAGCTCTTGTGTACTTTGGATTAAATTTAATTTTCCATCGGATAGCTCGTATAGATGTTCGAAAATAACATCGTCTTTCACGGTATCCTTATTCCAACTTAAATATGACTTTTTCATGTGATTGGCAATAACTTTCACCAAGGCGTTTTTCATTTCGCCGTCCTCCCATTTATTAGCAACATCAATCATATACTTTATATTATTGCCATAATACCGGTATTTCGGAAAGTTTTGGGGATACTTTAAAGCGTCTGGCTTCAACTGTAATACTTCACGAGTAGGAACAGGATAAGGCGATTCCACATCCAAATTAAAATCCGACATAATAAAGAGCTGATCCCACAATTTGTGTTGAAAATCAAGAACGTCACGCAAATGAGGATTCAAACTTCCCATAACTTGTATGATGTATTTTGCTGCTTTATTGCGCTCTTCCCTGTCTTCAATAGCGGTAGCTTGATTGATTAATTTTTGCAAATGACGGCCATATTCAGGAATAATCAAATGCGTTCTTTCGGCATTGTATTCCAAATGATGAACGACATCGTTTGCAACTTCTTTTATATATTTTGTGTTCATATTTATAGGGAAATAATACCTTTAATGGAAGAAACTTCAATGTATTTATCAATTATTTCTTGAGCATCTTTCATGGTAACATCAACAGATATACTCGTAAACTTTCCTGTTTTGGATTGGGTTGTTTTTATGACTGCCCCCATACAATCAAAAGCTTCTTCAACACGTATGACATTATCATTTTTTGAGGGCACAATAAATTTATATAAATATTCAGCGGGCCAAGTATTACTATAATCCAACTCGACCTTTAATCTTTCATAAAATTCTTGGGTGTTCTTATCCATTCAATAATTAAAAAATAAAAGCAAATATACAGATTTGATTTAGATTTAGGAATTAGGAATTAGGATTTTATAATAAAGAAGTTTATATATAACAATAATCACTATAAATCCCGATAACTTTAGGTAAATTAGCCCCATATTTTTGAAAACGGAATACTGAAATTGGCACCATTACCAAAGTAATAACAACTAATAAAATAATTACTATTACTATTTTACAACTCAATAGTTTTATTGTTCTGCGGATATTTTGGATAAAATATGAATTTACGCTTCTTTAGTTCGCTATTGAAAAAAGCAAGATAGCGAATTAAATTCCTAAATTCAATCTAGCAGTTACTATTTTAACCCTATGCAAACAGCAATACAAATACTGGAAAAATACTGGAAGTACAACACCTTCAGATCGCCGCAAGACGAAATTATTAATTCGGTTTTGGAGGGAAAAGATACTTTTGGATTAATGCCAACAGGTGGGGGGAAATCGATATGTTTTCAAGTTCCCGCTTTAATGAAAGATGGAATTTGTTTGGTTATTTCTCCCTTAGTTGCGCTAATGAAAGACCAAGTGCAACGATTGCAAAAACTCGACATAAAAGCCATTGCTTTGACTGGTGGCATTCGGCCTGATGAGATGATTACTCTTTTGGATAATTGTGAATTTGGTAATTATAAATTCTTGTATTTATCACCCGAGCGCTTGCAATCAGATTGGATTTTAGAGCGCATAAAAAAACTACCCATAAATTTAATTGCAATCGACGAAGCGCATTGTGTGTCACAATGGGGACACGATTTCCGTCCCGCTTATCTTAAAATTGCCCATTTAAAAACTCATTTTCCGAAAATTCCTTTTCTGGCACTCACTGCATCGGCGACAAAGACGGTTCTTGATGATGTGATTTTTCAATTAGGATTAGAGAAACCATCTCTTTTTCAGAAATCCTTTGCTAGAAAAAATATGGCTTATATGGTTTTCGAGGTCGAAGATAAATTATATAGAATGGGTCAAATATTAAAAAAGAATCCACAACCTTCTATTATATATGTGCGAAATAGAAAATCGTGCTCCGAAACCGCTTCGCAATTGCAATCCTTAGGCTTCAAAGCCACTTATTATCACGGAGGTTTATCGGTTAAAGAGAAAGAAAAAAATATGAGTCTTTGGATGAATGAAGAGGTTCAAATTATGGTTGCTACCAATGCCTTTGGAATGGGAATTGACAAATCGAATGTAAAAACGGTTATTCATGTTCACCTTCCCGAAAGTATCGAAAGTTATTATCAGGAAGCCGGTCGTGCCGGAAGAGATGACCAGAAAGCGTTTGCGGTATTACTCACCAGCCCATCCGACAAAGCTCAAGCTCAAAGCCAATTCATCAACATACTGCCCGACAAAAAAATATTGACCCAGATTTATGTCAAATTGTGTACCTATTTCCAAATTGCTTATGGCGAAGGCATCGACGAACAATTTTCATTCAACTTGAATCATTTTTGTCAAAAATATGGATTTCCCCCCTTGAAGACTTTTAATGCCATCCAATTTTTAGACCGCCAAGGGATTTTGAGTTTGTCTCAAGAATATTCGGAGAAAATAACGATGCAATTCATCATTCCTTCCAAAGAAGTGATTCGGTATATGAGTTTAAATCCAAATGACGAAGTTGTTGTATTGGCAATACTAAGAACCTACCCTGGAATTTATGAATCGCAAACCGCTATTAATTTATCTTTAATTGCAAAAAAAGCAAATCACGAGGAAACTATAATTCTTACCATTTTAGAAAAATTAAAAACCCTTGACATAATAGCATATCATAAAAAAAATAATGATGCCACGATTATTTTTAATGAAGTTCGCGAAGACGAAAGAACGATCAATCGAGTTTCGAAATATCTTGAAAACCAAAATAGACAAAAAGTGGCCCAATTGGAATCGGTTTTACACTATATCGATGAGAAAAAAGCCTGTAAAAGCAAATTGATTCTGGAATATTTTGGTGAAAAAACGGAAACAGATTGTGACATATGTTCCTATTGTGTTTCAAAAAAAAACAAGACCGATGATACTTCTTTAATTTCGGGGAAAATTATTGAATTATTAAAAACACAAGACTTGAATTCAAGAGAAATGCAAAAACTAACGAAAAACACCCCAGACGATATTATCTTTGCCTTGCAAAATTTATTGGAAAACAATAAAATTGCGATAAATCCAAACAATAAATATTCTCTAAAACAATAATGAGATGGCGTAGTGCCTCCCAAAGACTATGGAAAAATTACGAATCGTATTTATGGGAACCCCAGAATTTGCCGTTGGTATTTTGGATACCCTAATTAAAAACAACTATACTGTTGTAGGCGTTATCACCGCAGCAGATAAGCCAGCAGGTCGTGGCCAAAAAATAAAATTTTCGGCGGTCAAAGAATATGCTTTAGAAAACAGCCTTACTTTATTGCAGCCGACTAATTTGAAAGACGATAGCTTTTTGAAGGAGTTGAAAGCCTTAAAGGCTAATTTGCAAATCGTTGTGGCTTTCCGGATGTTGCCAGAAGTAGTTTGGAAGATGCCAAAATTAGGAACATTCAACCTTCATGCTTCTTTATTACCAAATTATCGCGGAGCCGCTCCAATAAATTGGGCTATTATAAATGGCGATACCAAAACTGGAGTCACTACATTTTTTATCGATGATAAAATAGATACAGGCGCAATGATTCTTAGTTCCGAAACAGTAATTGCGTCAGATGAAAACGCAGGACAATTACATGATAGATTAATGGGTTTAGGAAGTAAAGTCGTTTTAGATACTTTGACATTGATTGAGAAAGGAAATGTAATCACAACCATTCAGGAAGATAATTCCCAAATAAAAACGGCATACAAACTCAATAAAGAAAATTGCAAGATTGATTGGACAAAACCAGGGGTTGAAATATACAATCTAATTCGAGGTTTAAACCCATACCCTTCGGCTTGGTGTTTTTTTAACGACAAAAATGAGGAGTGGAATGTAAAAATTCATGAAGCAAAAATGATATTGGAAAATCATAATTATGATACGGGAAGCCTGATTTGTTCCAAAAAAGAAATGACAATTGCGATAAAAAACGGCTATATTCAGGTGTTAAGTTTGCAGTTTCCCGGAAAAAAGAAGATGAATGCCTCCGAATTATTGAATGGAATGACTTTTTCAGGATCTGCAAAAGTCTATTGACCTCAACAAAAAGGTGTGTTTTTTTACTGATTTACAAGAAATTTGACTAGCTTTATGAACAAAAAAAGCAAGTTATCAACAAAATGTGCCGAAATTAAACAAAACACTTGTAAGGGAAGTAAATCCTACTAAATTTGTTCTATCAACAAAGTTTTTTTTTAACCAACATTTAATAACTAAACATTATGAACAAATCAGAATTAATTGACGCTATCGCTGCTGATGCAGGAATTACAAAAGCTGCTGCAAAACTAGCTTTAGAATCATTTTTAGGTAACGTAGCTGGTACTTTGAAAAAAGGTGGAAGAGTATCTTTAGTAGGTTTCGGATCTTGGTCAGTTTCTGCAAGAGCTGCAAGAGATGGTAGAAATCCACAAACAGGAAAAACTATAAAAATTGCTGCAAAAAATGTAGTGAAATTTAAAGCTGGTGCTGACTTAGATGGGGCAGTAAACTAATTTAAGTTTTTCTTAAATACAATTAAACCTTCCTTAGGAGGGTTTTTTTATGCCTTTAATCGACTTGATTTGACTTTTTTTCTGTTTTATTCTTATATTCAAGTAAAATAATTAAAATCATGATTTCATCAAAATTAAAAAAAGGACTGCTCCTAATTGCAGAGCCTTCAATGATTGGAGATTTATCATTTAACAGATCCGTTATTTTATTAGCAGACCATTCAGA